>ERZ1066116.98-NODE-98-length-53651-cov-14.647810_pt1 | contig 53651 bp, 41 predicted proteins | sample MGYA00382763_ERZ1066116 | MGnify/ENA primary metagenome ERZ1066116 (study PRJEB33369, sample SAMEA5778346) | biofilm metagenome | biome: Industrial cooling water; feature: Water cooling tower basin; material: Biofilm | place: United Arab Emirates | collected...
GTGCCACGCTGCGGCTGCCCGTGCCCATGTGTCAATTTGAGTATGTACATTCTTTTCTTGCCAATGGCCTACCACTACTTTTCGCTCAATGCGCATTCTCGAACAAATAAACCCAAATTCCCTGCCTCCATGTGCTGTTTGGTTTAGGTTCATAAAGTCCATATCGATGCTGTTCCAAGGAATGTCGCGCCCAAACTGGGTATGAAAATCCAGCAATGGCTTTTGGAGCATTTTCAACCCATTAATCCACATTTTAGCAGGCGAAAAAGTATGCATCCAGGCGATAAGACCAATACAATTTTTGTCGTTATTGGCTTCCAAGAGCAATTTTGTAATGGCATCGGGAGTGGTGAGCACTTCTTTAAATATGATACTTGCAGAAATGGCACCGCTTGCATCAAGTGCTTTTGCTATGGTCAGCGAATTCTGTTCTACTTGTTTTAGTGTTTCCAAACCATAGAGGTGCTGGCTACCGGTAATGAACCATACTTGGTTATTTGATTTTGTCATCTTTTGTGTATCAATTAAAAGTGATGGTTATGCCCTTTTCTACCAATTCGTTGTATTTATTTTGGTCGAATTGATACAAAAAAGCTCCTTTTTTAGAGTATTCTTTATTTTTCTCATCCTGCTTTATCAATAAACCTGAGCTGAGGATATTTTTTCTGAAATTCCGCTTATCCAAATCTTTTCCATAAATAGCCTCATATAGCAGCTGTAGTTGAGGCAGCGTAAAGTTTTTTGGCAACAATTCAAAGCCTATAGGTTGTGTGGCTGCTTTGCGTTGCAGGCGTTTTCTGGCTTTTTCCACCATTTGGTTATGGTCAAATATTAAATCGGGAATTTTATCTACTTCGTGCCAATGTGCATTGTGGTTTTTGCTCAAATTCAAGTCATATTCATTTATATTAATCAGTGCATAGTAGGCCACACTAATCACCCTACCTGCCGAGTCTCTGTTTGGTTCGCTGTAGGTAAATAATTGCTCCAAATAGATATCTTTAAGCCCTGTTAGTTCAAAAAGTATTCGTTGTGCTGCACCTTCCAACGTTTCGTTCTGCTCTAAAAAGCCGCCCATGAGCGACCATTTACCTTTTTCGGGTTCAAAGTTTCTTTTTATGAGTAATTGCTTTAATTTTTCATTGTCAAACCCAAATATGATACAGTCTACTGCCACCCAAACAGGCTTGTTCTTGGCATACAGATGTTTATCATTCTTCTCCATAGCTCCAAAAATACAAAAAGAAAATAATAAGTGTAAATAATACACTTATAAAAAACCAATATATTTATAGCTTGCTACAAAAAATATAGTATTTTAACATACTGATTTGTATTATAGCTTACCTTAATACAATATAAACACTTTATTACAATGGCTTTTAACCTCATATTAGCAGATAGAATACGGAGCTATCTGTCTACTAAAAATCTTTCTAAAATTGAAGAAAAAAAAATGTTTAAAGGACTAACATTCATGATAGATGAAAAAATGTGTGTAAGTGTGAGTAACGACAAGTTGATGTGTAGGTTTGATCCTCAGTTACACCAAGATATAGCTAAAAAAGAAGGATTTGAGCCAATGATAATGAAAGGACGTATATATAAAGGGTATGGTTATGTAAATGAGGTGGGCTATATGACAGAAAAAGATTTTGAATATTGGTTGGAACTATGTTTGAGCTTTAACAAATCTGCAAAAGCCAGTAAAAAATAAGCCCAATATATTATAAAATAAATATCTCACATGTAGCAAAAAAAACTACATATGAGATACCAAGCCATTTATTCCAATCCCTTTAGCCAAGCCACAGTGCTAGCCACCAGTTGTTTGTCTTTAATCCAGCGCAAGGGCTCTTTTTGAATGGCTATTTTACCGCCAAATGTGCCAAAAACCTTCAGCATCTCGTCCGAAATCATGTGTACATCTGATTTTTTGGGTATTTCTATTTTGCGGCTTATCAAATAAGCATACTTGAGCAAACGGCTATTTTCAGTGCCTTTTACCAATTTCAAGCCTTTGTTTTTTGGATTGGCTATGTCTCTGTCAAATATTTCTTTGTTGGCTATGTGAAAATTGTTCTTAAAATCTTTAGTCAAAAGCGAATATTGGCTTTGTTCGGTGGCCAATAGCGAATAATCTACCTCGAAATAACCAATTACATACAAGGCCGGTGGCATATCGAAACCGCTTCCCTGCATCATGGCATAAAACACAATGTAATCGCCTTTTTCTAAGTTCACGAGTGTTTGTTTGGTGCTGTTGCCATCGCCATAGGTGTAAGTCACAAAATCTGGGTCGTGGTGAATAGGACAATCTTGGTGGTCTTTTTTGTCTTTTCCCTCTTTAAAATAATCGATAAAAGCCTTACCAAATTTTCCTTTCTCAGTGGCATAGGTTTTTACTTTTTGTGCATCAAATGAATGGCTTCTGTAAAAATATTCCGGAATGGGAATAAACTCAAATGTACCATCTTTAAAAATAGGCGAATAGGTTCCGCCACATATTTTATCAACGCCTACGCGCAGCAATACTACTTTCATATATGCAAATGGATTAGTTTTATATCTTGTGTACGAAAAATATTATCAAAAATGCGAATAAGGTTCACATATTAAAATATATTTTTCTATTAGTTTTGTCCAAAATCGATTTACAATGAGCAAAAAAATAGTAAAAGTAGGTAATATCAACTGCGGAGGCGAAGATTTATTTTTAATATCAGGCCCTTGCGTGATAGAAGAAGAGTCGCTGATGATGCGTACGGCCGAAAAAATCAAAGAAATATCTGAGCGTTTGAAAATGCCTTTGATATTCAAATCATCGTTTCAGAAAGACAACCGCAGTTCGTTGAAATACTACGTAGGCCCTCGCATAGACGAAGGTTTGAAGCTGCTTGAAAAAATCAAAAAGCAATTTAATGTGCCTATTTTGTCCGATGTACATTACCCTGAACAAATGAAGGCTGCTGGCGAGGTGCTCGATGTGATTCAAATTCCGGCCTATCTGTGCATGCAGACCGACTTGATGGTAGCTGCTGCCAAAACCGGAAAGGTAATCAACATCAAACACGGGCAGTTTCTGGCTCCTGAAAACATGGGTAAACCTGCTGAAAAAGCAGTAGACATCGGCAATTCACAAATAATATTGACCGAACGTGGATTTACCTTTGGCTACAACGACCTGATAGTAGACCCTAGAAGTTTTTATTTCATGGCAAAAACGGGCTATCCGGTGGTATTTGACGTGACTCACTCTATTAGAAAATACGGAATCCCAAGTTCTGACCCCAATGGTGGTGCCAGAGAATTTTTACCGGTATTGGCTCGTGCGGCTGTAGGTGCAGGTATCGATGGTTTGTTTGTAGAAGCGCATCCAAATCCTCCGGCTGCCCTTTGCGATGCTGCCAGCCAGTATTATCTCGACCATTTGGAAGAATTTTTGAAGCCGCTTTTGGAAATTCACGAAGTAGCAAAGAAATACAAGGAATTTAAATAAATATTCTAAATAGGGTGGTAGAGCTGTAGCGCTTCCACCCTATTTTATAGCATGCCGAGTTTTCTAACCCTTTTTTTACTATGGACAGAAGAAAATTTATTGCAGGCACTGCTGCGCTATCAGCCGTAGCCACATCGGGCTATAGTTTACCATCCGACAGCAAAGCATCGCAACCCAAACGATACCAATCGGGCAAAAGCCCGTGGCCCATTTGCTTGGACACCGCCACAATAAAACCTGCCGAGGGACTTCCTAAAAAGATAGAAATAGCGTCTGCTGCCGGCTACGATGCCATAGAGCCTTGGGATTGGGAACTGGAAGAGTACGAAAAGAAAAACGGACAGGGCAGTTTGAAAGAATTGGCAAAGGTAATTAAGGCAAAAGGCATGTTTGTGCCCAGTATGATTGGCCTTTGGGGTTGTTTGCAGCCCACACAAGAACTTTTTGAGAAAAACCTGCCTGCAACAAGAAACCGAATGCGCATGGCAGCCGACATAGGTTGTGCACACGTCCAAGCCATTCCAAACGAAATCGGCACCAACTTTGACCCTGTGTTTGCCGCTAAATGCTACAAAAAACTTCTTGAGATTGGAATTAATGAGTATGGAATTGTTCCCTCTTTGGTTTTTGTAAAATATTTTCCCCTAAAAACGATGGGACAAGCGGTGCAAGTGGCCTTGGATTCCGACCACCCGAAGGCAAAAATCATTCCTGATGTATTTCACATGTACATAAGTGAGGGGAATTTTGAAGGTCTAAAATTGCTAAATGGCAATATTCACGCCATATTTCAGTTTAATGATGCCCCAAAAAATATGAAAAGAGAAGACATGGGCGACAAAGACAGGGTGTATCCCGGAGATGGTATTTTACCTCTTGACACTATTCTTAAAGACCTGAAATCCAGTGGGTTCGCTGGATGTATCTCTCTCGAACTTTATAATGAAGAATACTATAAACAAGACCTTCTGCAAGTGGCCAAAACAGGCTTGCAAAAAACGCTGGAAGTGATAGCAAAGGCAGGGGTGTGACAAAAACTCGTAAATCATTTCGAGTTTTTATGAAAAAGCTCAATGTATTACCTGAATTTTCGCCTTTTTGGTGTTCTTCACCAAAAAACAGAATACCAAATGGTTATTGAGCTGAAAATATTGTTCTGTGTGCCACTGAACACGGTTTCAGCCCTTTTCACACCTTGAAGTTTAGGGCCATATTTTGCATTATGTAGATATTATCCCTAATTTCAAGGCTGTTTTTTAATATTTTTGCTCGCAGTGCGTTAATACCAAAAATTGAGCATACCAAACATTAAATTTATGCCACGCATTCTTTTCATATTAGGCTTATTTTTTGTACTTTTCAGTAGTGCAAATGCACAGCGTATCGATCCTTGCAAAGTATATGGTAAAATATATGTGGTATCGCAGAAAAACTTGGCCGATGTGTGGGTTTATATCGATGAAAGCGAAGGGCTGGCCGAGCTAATGGTGTACCAACAAAACAACAGATTTTATGCCGACCGCTCAGGGCAGTGGTTTTTTACAAATGATAAGCGTGAGGCCAACTTTTGGGTATATTTTGAGCCGGTAAAAGGGCATGCAGATTTCAGCATTGCCTACACAGACACCGAAAGCTTTGCAGGTTGTAAATAGCTGTATTTGAGCTGTTTATTTCTATAATTTATTTAAAACGGTATACCACAAAAACGATAATATTTTCACTTTTTTTGATGGAGTTTATTCAAGTTGATATCAATTGCCACCCCGATTTTTTTGAAATCATTATAGCTGAGCTTTCGGAAAACGGCTACGATTCTTTTTGGGAGAAAGACGAGAGCAGTTTTATTGCTTATGTAGAAAAAGGCATATTTGACAGAGTGGTGATAGATGCACTGAAATCAAAATATCCGGAAGCACAGATAAGCTTTCAATACGAAGGAATGGAAAGCAAAAACTGGAACGAGGAGTGGGAAAAAAACTTCCAGCCGATTGTGATAGCCGACACTTGTTATGTACGTTCTACATTTCACGAGCCAAAACCCCAATATGAGCTTGAAATCATTATAGTGCCCAAAATGTCGTTTGGCACCGGCCATCATGCCACCACTTCTATGATGATAGAGCACTTGCTTAACATCGATTTGAAAGACAAAAAAGTAATGGATGTGGGGACAGGAAGCGGTATACTGGCCATAGCTGCTTCAAAACTTTATGCCAAAGAGGTATATGCCTTTGATTTTGACGAATGGAGTGTAGAAAATTCGGTTGAGAACATGGAGCTGAACCACATTTCAAATGTGAAAATTGAGAAAGGGACTATCAACGAACTGCTTCCCCTGCCGGGCTTTGACGTGATTTTAGCAAACATCACCCGAAATGTCTTGCTCGATGAGATGCACGCCTATGTATCGTGTTTGAACAAAAACGGCTACTTGGCCATCAGTGGTTTTTACAAAGAAGACATTCCGCTCTTCGACCCAATAGCCATAAAATATGGTCTGCAACCCGAAAAAACACTTATCAGAGACAATTGGGCAAGCATTTTGTTTACAAAAAAGTAAAATTCTCTGTAGCCTAACAAAAAATGTTTTTTCTTGGTTTTTATACTTTTCTAGGCGTTTTTCCCTTAGATTCTATTTCTCTTATTCTGGCCACAACCAATTTTTCTATCAACTCTTGTGGAAGAGGGTTCTCAGCCGTAAATCTGATTACTGTTGACGAGCTGTCGTAGTTTTTGATAATATCTTTTAGGTCTTTAAATACATTACCTTCCATGATGAAAAACGACAAATGCTGTTTAGACGACCTGAAACCCACGGCTCTTTTGCCTTGGTAATAAAAGAAAGGGACACCGCGACTCAACCGTTCATCCAACGTAGGCATTATTTTTAAAATCTGTTCTCTCAATTGTTCTAAGGCATTTTTTTCATGTATAGGAAGTTTGTTTAAATATTCCAAGACTTCATTTTTCATATTTGCATCAGTTTCTATTTGGGTTTAAGCGAAAGCTTTTTTTACAAATATTGAATTTTCTTTGCTAAAAAGTATATTGCAGCATGCTTCAGGACGATGAACTACATGCGGTTTTAGAAAAGTACTGGGGTTTTACCCGTTTTCGCCCTCTGCAAGAAGACATAATCAGGTCTATTTTTCAAAAAAATGACACCCTAGCGCTGTTGCCTACAGGCGGTGGCAAGTCCATTTGTTTTCAAGTTCCGGCTTTGGCATTGGAGGGCATGTGTTTGGTGATATCGCCACTAGTGGCACTTATGAAAGACCAAGTAGCAAATCTCAAATCGAAAGACATAGCCGCAGCACATATTGACGCAGGAATGCACCGAAAAGAAGCTGAAATAGTGCTGGACAATGCCATAGAAGGTGCCTACAAATTTCTATATATTTCGCCCGAAAGGCTGCTTTCAAAGGCTGTGGCTGAGCGATTGCCACACATGAACATATCTTTTTTGGCTGTAGACGAAGCCCACTGTATTTCACAATGGGGCTACGATTTTAGGCCATCTTATCTTCAAATCGGCTCGTTTAGAGAGAAGTTTCCACACGTTCCGATAATAGCACTTACGGCTACAGCTACACCTCCGGTTTGCGAAGACATAAGCAATAAACTGTTGATGCAAAAGCCAGCTATTTTCAGAAAAAGCTTTGCAAGGGCAAACTTGTCGTACTCAGTATTTTGTGTAGAAGACAAAACCAAACGATTGCTGGAAATTCTTCAGAAAGTGCCGGGAAGTGCCATTGTATATGTAAAAAGCCGATTGAATACCAAATTAGTTGCCGAAGTGCTTCAAAAAGCTGGCGTTTCCTCTACCTTTTACCATGCAGGGCTTAGTTATGAACAGAGAAATAGCCGACAAGAACATTGGGTAAAAAACAAAGTGAGGGTGATGGTGGCCACCAATGCCTTTGGCATGGGAATAGACAAACCCGATGTGCGCTTGGTAATACATTTTGATGCGCCCACAGCACCCGAAGCCTATTACCAAGAAGCGGGCAGAGCCGGTAGAGATGAAAAAAAAGCCTATGCCGTAGCCCTTTACAATTTACTTGACATTGAAAATATGTCTACCGCACCGGAAGAGCAATTTCCACAGGTAAGCTTTATAAAAAAAGTGTATCAGGCGTTGGCAAATTATTTTCAAATAGCATCGGGACAAGTAGAAGAAAGCTTTGATTTTCAAATAGAAAACTTCTGCTCACAATACAAATTTGACCCCAAAGAGGCATTTTTCGCCCTAAAGCATTTGGAGCAACAAGGGCTCATTGCATTCAACGAAAGTTTCTACCAGCCTTCGGCACTTTTTATTCCAGATAGAGAAATTCTTTACCAGTTTCAAGTGGCAAATGCCAAGTATGATGGATTTGTGAAAACTCTGCTGCGTGTGTACGGTGGCGGTTTGTATCAAGATTTCACTTCCATCTCTGTACGATTGCTAGCCACTACGCTTAAAATAGAAGAAAAAATAGTAGAAAGCTTTCTTTTGGCACTAGACAAAGGTGGGGTGTGGAACTATAGGCCAAAAATAGATGGCCCTCGGCTGTCGTTCACGGGCGAACGATTTACCATAGAACAGCTTCCATTTGATACTCAAGGCTATGAAAAACGGAAAAAAGTGGCTTTGGAACGAATTGAAGAAATGAAAAAATATCTTTTGGCACAGAATCAATGTCGAACACTTTTTTTTCAGCAATATTTCGGTGAAAATACCAGCGAAAACTGTGGCACATGCGACTACTGTTTGGCTGAGAAAAAGAAAGAATCGTTACTTCATAACGATAAAATCAATGAATATGTAGTGTCAAAGTTAAAAAATGCCCCTTTGTCACCCGAAGAATTGGCAGCCTCTTTACCCTCAGCCGACAAGCAAACTCTCGATAGCGTATTAAAAAATTTTTTGGAAAAAAATATGGTGACATATACCCCTGAAGGCTTGTTGCAATGGAATGATGGCGCAGACAATCACTAGCCCTTGAATATCACCACTTTGTTTCCATAAACCAAAGTGCGCCTTTGCAAATGATAAAACACGCTTCGAGCCAATACAACTTTTTCCAAATCTTGGCCTTTGCGTACCAAATCTTGGATGCTGTCGTGTTGTTCCACACGGGTCACATCTTGTTCTATGATAGGGCCTTCGTCTAAATCGGCAGTGACGTAGTGGCCCGTGGCACCTATAATTTTTACACCTCTTTCGTAGGCAGAATGATAAGGCTTTGCCCCTTTGAATGCCGGAAGAAACGAATGGTGGATGTTGATGATGCTATTTGGAAAATTTCGCACAAAATCATCGCTTAGCACCTGCATATAGCGCGCCAAAACAATGAAATCTACTTTATGGTATTTAAGTATTTCCAATTCTGCTGCTTCTTGTTCGGCTTTGCTTTCGTGAGTGACGGGAAAATAATAATATTCTATGCCAAAGTTTTCTGCCACTTTACGCATATCTTCATGGTTGCTGATGATCACGGGTACTTCTACCTCCCATTCTCCACTCTGTACTCTAGAAAGCAAATCATAAAGGCAGTGCGAAAATTTTGATACAAAAATGGCCATACGAGGCAAAATATCAGAAAAATAGAGCTTAAACTCCATTTTATATTTCGAAGCAATGAGGTGCTCGAAATATTCGGCAATTTTTTCTCTCGGAATACCAAAACCATTCAAATCCCACTTCACTCGCATAAAAAAATGATTTCCTGCGGCCTCTACATATTGGTCCAAGCTGAGGATATTACCATTGTTGTCTTTCAAAAATTGTGTAATCTTCGCAATAAGTCCTCTTTGGTCTTTGCAATTGATGAGAAGGGTGGCACTAAGTGGCATAAAATAAAATTTGCAGGCAATTTTACGCATTTACATTGATTTCTGAATAAATTTGTGACGAATACTATTCTGATTCTACTTAACCAAATCATATTCACCTAATTCATTCTCATAAAAAAGTACCCCTCAATTTATGTTATTCAATCCTTGGCACGATGTGAGTTTTGGCGACAAAGCTCCGGAGATTGTGCAATCCATCATTGAAATACCCAAAGGAAGCAAAGCAAAGTACGAACTTGACAAAGACAGCGGTTTGTTGAAATTAGATAGAATATTGTATTCATCTGTACACTATCCGGCCAATTATGGATTTATTCCCAAAACCTATTGCGATGATCAAGATCCATTGGATATTTTGGTGGTGTGTTCAGAAGATGTGGTGCCAATGTGCTTGATAGAGGCCAAGGTGATAGGCGTAATGCAAATGATAGATGGCAACGAGCGCGATGATAAAATCATAGCTGTGGCCAAAAACGATATGGCCGTAAACTATGTAAACGACATAGAGCAGCTTCCTCCGCACATGTTGGTAGAAATTCGCAGATTTTTTGAAGACTATAAAAAAGCCGAACACAAAGAAGTAATAGTGGAAGCATTTTACAACAAAAAATATGCTTGCGAGATAATAGAAGAAGCCATCAAAGCTTACAAAGATAAATTTGGCAACAGATAATATATTCTTTGGTTTAAATCGCTGATTTACACACACATATATCCGACAGAAAAATAATCTGTCGGATATATTTTTTTGAGATAATTTTAATATTTACATCTCTCAGCCAATACTTATTGACAATATCTAAATGGAACGATTACACCGCAATGTGTGCGAAGGCGTGGTAAACTGCCTCAATGATATATTTTTTGGTGGTAAATATGCCGATAAAGCCATAGAGCGCACATTGAAATCGAACCCAAAGTGGGGCAGCAGGGATAGAAAATTTATTGCCGAAACTGTATATGAATCGGTGAGGTGGTATAGGCTGCTGCAATACATAGCAAACTGCGAGCCAAATGACTTTTGGAAAATAAGCGGTGCTTGGCTATTGTCAAACGGCACTACACTTCCGCCTTGGAAAGAGTGGAGCAGTTTAGACGCAAGCTCACTAAAAAGCAGGTATGAAGAAGCCAAAAAAACCAGAAAGATTATACATTCCATTCCCGATTGGCTAGACGAATTGGCTTCAAATGAATTGGGAGAAAATTGGGAAAATGTATTGCTACAGCTTAATGAGCCAGCAGAGGTGATTTTGAGAGTAAATACATTAAAAACCAATTTACAATCGCTCAAAAAAACGCTTTTATTAAAAAATATTGCTACAGAAAATATATCTTTTGCATCCGATGCACTGGTTTTGAGTAAGCGGCAAAATATTTTTTCATTACCTGAATTTCAAAACGGACTTTTTGAAGTGCAAGATGGAGGCTCGCAACTGATAGCCCCGTTTTTGAGAGCAGAACCGGGGATGAGGGTGATCGATGCTTGTGCAGGTGCGGGCGGAAAATCACTCCACTTAGCAGCACTTTTACAAAACAAAGGCAAAATAATAGCTATGGATGTGGAAGAATGGAAGCTGAACGAACTGCAAAAGCGAGCGAAGCGAGCGGGAATTAACACCATAGAAACAAGGTTGATAGACTCATTAAAAGCCATCAAACGGCTTGAAAACTCAGCCGACAGGCTTTTGCTCGATGTGCCTTGCTCCGGATTGGGCGTGCTGAAGCGCAACCCCGATGCCAAATGGAAGCTGAAGCCTGAAAACATAGAGCAAGTAAAAAATACCCAAAAAGAGATACTGGAAACTTATTCTTTAATGCTAAAGTCAGGTGGACTCATGGTATACGCCACTTGCAGCATATTGCCCTCTGAAAATACCGAACAGGTGAAATATTTTCTGTCAAAAAATCCATTATTTGAGTGGGTAGACGAGAAGATAGTACTCCCAACAACGCAAAATGACGGTTTCTACATGGCACTTTTGCAAAAAAAATAACTGTATCGAATTTTTCATTTGTGTCGATACAGTTATTTGTAAACGTGGGTTAATACTGATTTGAATTAATCTCAAAATCGCAGTTCAAAATTAAGCCCCATACCTTTCGTAAAACATCAGGGGTAACCCCTAAATTTAAAAGTGGTTTTTAAACATTTTTATTGATAATAATATTTAATCTTAGCGGATAAAAAACCACGCAAATCGCTATATTCATATTGTGAACTTCAACAAATATGTTATGAAAACACCTGACATTCGACTCATTGATGCATTAAGAACTACAGCCAAAAAGCTAAAAGAAGGGGCATTTTATGCATGGGGACACCACGGTGCCTGCAACTGTGGCAATTTGATTCAGACGCTTACACATACTACCAAAGAAGAAGTGCAAAAAATTGCATTTCAAGGCAATGGAGAGTGGAGCGACTTGGCTTGCAGTTTTGGAGAATGGAGCAACGAGAACCAAACAGAATATTGTGAAAACACAGGAATTAACCTCGATACCATATTTTCTCAATTGTCTTCTCTTGGGCTCACCCAAGAAGATATACATAACATAGAGTATTTGGAAGACAGAGAAGTACTAAGAAAACTTCCCGGAGGAATGCGCTACTTAAATAGAAACGATAGAAATGACGTAATTCTCTATTTTGAAACCTATGCCAATGTGTTGGAAGAGAAGCTGCTTTCTACTATTGAACTCAATATCAATGAGTTATTGATGGAAAAAGCAGAATCATCCCCTTGTTAGCTGTAGCAAAGGGATGATTAAAAGATATAATTAATGAATATCGTCAATCGAAAATTTGTCGAATAACAAGCCGAGTAGCTTGTCGTGAATTTCGCTGTAAAGCGGGTCGTGAACGATATCCTTCTTATTTCTCGGTCTTGAGAGTGGTACATCTACTATTTCCTTGATGGTGGCAGCAGGGCCATTGTTCATCACCACCACTTTGTCTGAAAGGAAAATGGCCTCGTCTATGTCGTGGGTCACCATCACGATAGTTTTGTTTCTGTTGTCCAAGTTCCAAAGTTTGAGCAGTTCTATGTGCATGGTGCCTTTGGTAAGGGCATCGAGTGCACCAAAAGGTTCATCAAGCAACAAAATGCTGGGGTTGATGGCAAAGGCGCGAGCTATGGCAGTGCGCTGCTTCATTCCACCCGAGAGCTGACCGGGAAGTTTGTCTTTGTGTGGCCACAGATTCACCATTTTAAGATTATTTTCTACTATTTCACGCTTTTCAGCCGTAGATTTATTCTTCAACACGGAGTCTACAGCTTCGTAAATATTGGCATACACTGTGAGCCAAGGCAAAAGGGAATAGTTTTGAAACACGATGCCTCTATCGGGGCCCGGACCACTCACTTTGTTGCCGTTCGCTATCACCTCACCCTTGGTGGGCTTCACCATGCCACTTACAGAGTTCATCAGCGTAGATTTCCCGCAGCCTGAGTGCCCTATGATAGACACTATTTCACCTTTTTTTATTTGCAGGTCGATGTCTTTCACCGCGACATACTCGCCTTTGGGCGTGTCGAAGCTGATGGTGACATTTTTTATGTCTATGCTTATCGGCTGTGGAATTTTGTGGTATTCACTCACCGATTCCACTAAGATTTCTGATGTTTTCATGTCAAAAGCCCCCCGACCCCGAAGGGAGTGTTTTTTAGTTTTCAATTATGCCCAAGAGGTCGGATGGGCATTTTTTTGTTTTTGCTCGCTGAGAGACAGGGAGGCAGAGATTTTTATTCTATTCTCTGCGCTCTCCGCGTCTCCGCGCGAATCATTTTTTGTTCGTTGCTTTGATGCTAATATTTTTTGCTCGCTGAGAAACAGAAAGGCAGAGATTTTTATTCTATTCTCTGTGCTCTCCGCGTCTCTGCGTAAATCATTTTTTGCTCATTGCTTTGATGCTAATATTTTTGCTCGCTGAGAGACAGAGAGGCAGAGCTTTTTATTCTATTCTCTGCGTTCTCCGCGTCTCTGCGTGAATCATTTTTTGCTCGTTGCTTTAATGCTTATATTTTTGCTCGCTGAGAGACAGGGAGGCAGAGATTTTATTCTATTCTCTGCGTTCTCCGCGTCTCTGCGTGAATTATTCTTCTATTCTCAGTGTTCTTTGCGCCTCTACGCGAAAATTATTAAGCAAAAGTGTATCTCTTTTGTAAGTAGTTAAATCCTTTATCGAGTGCCAATCCCACCAAACCAATGAGGAAAATGGCCATGATTACTTTTTCAAGTGCTCCGCCATTGTAGCTGTCCCACACGAAGAAGCCGATACCCAAACCACCGGAAAGCATTTCTCCAGCCACTATCACCATCCAAGCCACACCTATAGATAAGCGCAAACCGGTGATGATATAGGGCAAAGCATACGGAATCATTATCTTTCTCACATATTTGAAAGTGGAAAAGCCAAAGGCTTTGGCCACATTCTTATGGTCGCTAGGGATAGAAGCCACCCCCAAAGCCGTGTTGATCAGCGTAGGCCACAGTGAGGTGATGAATATCATAAATATGGTAGCTCCGGCTGCGTCTTTCAGGGCTATCATACCCAAGGGAAACCAAGCCAAAGGCGATACTGGACGAAGCGTTTGCACAATGGGGTTGAGCAAATTCATTCCCATTTTGCTGGAACCCATCAAAAAACCGATGGGAATAGCTACCAAACTACCCAAAGCAAAGCCTGAAAATACCCTCAAAAGCGAGCTCCACATCGTGATGATGATGCCCTTGTAGTTGGGGTCTTCGGGATTGTTGTAAAACGGGTCTTCCAAGATGAAAAGCTCCTCAATAGCCAACCATCCCGCTTGTGGCCCTGGTATCTCACCGTTTGTTTTCCAAAAGATAAACTGCCAAAACAGTACGAGCACGCACAAACTGCCCACAAAGTAGAAGAGCGGTTGCAGTTTGTAGAAAGTCCATTTGAAGGAGGAGATTGCTATTTTCATGATGTATAAGTGATAGGTGATAACTAACAAGTGATAGGAGATGTATTGATTTAGACAGATTAATAGTTGTCATTTATCCCCTATCACTTGATTGATTATTTTTTACATTTTGCCAAGTAATCGCTTGGGTTGTTTGGGTCAAAGTTGGTAGCGTCCATTTTGATGGTGAAGGGCTTCATGTCGTCTGTTTGCACAGGCACATTCATTTCTTTGGCCACTTCGGCATAGAGGTCGTCCATAATCAATTTGTCGGCAATGGCCTTGTAGTCAGCAGGTAGCGACTTTAAGTAGCCAAAACGCACATATTGGGTCAAGAACCAAATGCCATGCGCTTTGCGAGGTGTGTTTACAAATCCGCCTTTGTAGAAGTTCATATAGTCTTCTTTGTATTTTACCACTCCATAGTCGCAACCTACATCGTTGTTGCCCATCAAGCGGGCTTCCACTACTGGCAATTGGGCTTTGGCATTCACATAGCGCACATCTGCTATGATGGCGGCTGCTTCTTTTCTATTTTTGGGATTATCTAGCCATTGACAAGCCTCAATTATGGCTTTCATTACTTTTTTGAGATCTTCTTTGCGCTTTTCAGAGAAATCCTTGTTCACCACTAATGCCTTTTCGGGGTGGTCTTTCCAAATATCTTGCGAAGCACAGAGGGTGAAACCTACATTTTGGGCAGCAGCCACACCGTTCCATGGTTCGCCCACACTGTAGCCCTCCATGTTGTCTACACGCATATTGGCTACCATTTGTGGTGGTGGAATGGTGATGATACCCACCGATTTCATGTTCACACCTGCATAGGCCAATAAAACCCTCAACCACATGTCGTGTGTACCCCCGGGAAAAGTCATGGCGAAGGTTACATCTTTTTTGGCTTGAAGGGTTTTTACGCCCTCAGGCAGCTTACCGTATTCTTTGATACCCACCACGCCACAAAGTTCTTTCGTAAGTGTGATGCCTTGGCCGTTGTTGTTCAATATCATGGCAATACGCATCTCTGAACCTTCTTTTCCGCCCACACCTGTGTAAACCGAAAAAGGCATGCCGAACAAACAATGTGCTCCGTCTATTTCGCCTGTAAGTATTTTATCGCGAATGTTGGCCCACGAAGCCTCTTTGCTCAGCTGTACATTCACACCATATTTCTGAAATATGCCCTTTTCCTTGGCGATAACTAGCGGAGCGCAATCGGTAAGCGGAATAAACCCCAGTTTGATGGGTTCGTTTTGGGCGGTAGAAACTACGGCCCTCATAGCTAAGCCCACAATGATGAATGCTTGGGCAATGTGTTTGATTAATGTTTTTTTCATTTTAAACTTCGTTTTTTAGGTTAAAGATATTTTTTCTCGCATAGAGGCTGAGAAGCAGAGGATATATAATTATTCTCTGTGTTCTTTGCATTTCTGCGTGACTACGCCCCCCGACCTCGAAGAAGGAGTTTTTTAAGCTCTTAATAAATTGCCAAAGAGGTCGTTTTGGCTCTGTTTTTAATTGTTTTTTTAAAGATTTGACAACTTTCAAAAAGTTGTCAAATCAAAAGCACACCTATTAATTCTTTATGGCAACCGGTTTTTGATACAGGAATTCCGGTCTTAAATTCAACTGGAGATAGCCCCACTGGTTGATGGCATCGTAACCCGATTTTCCTGCTGGAAGTCCTTTGGCCGCTGCCAAGGTTTCGGTGGCAAAGAATATGGAATATCCCGCCTCCAAATTCACAAAGCGGCTTATTTGGTAATTAAGCACCAGGTCTACTTCTTGTCCGTAGGTAGACGATAGTTTCTCGAATTCTACAGGAACGGTAGATATAGCCCCCGTATTTGGATCTGTCACGGTCTGAGTGGCTGCTTTTCTCCACATCACATCTTTTCCTGCCGTCATGAAATTGTGTACATCGAGCGTCACAAAGAAATTGTTAGCATCGTATCTGCCTCTCAAGTAGAAATCTTGCAAACCTGCACGTGGCGAGCCTGTACCCACATAAAAGTAATCCATATAACCCCACCAACGGTGTGGTGTGCCATAAAGCGGGTCAAAACGATTGTCTTGCGTACCTACTGCTTCTACTGTTGAGCCCGTCACTCTAGTGCTGTTTCCACTCAGAATCTCATATCCCGGACCGATAGTGAATTTTCCCTTCTGAACCCCTCCATAAATAAACGCATGGTAAGCATTAATGAATTTCGAACTTGGGTTGTGCCCAAATTGGCCATAACCACCTGCATTTACTACTATCTTTACACCTTCTGCGGCATTGCCAAACTGTGTTTGTACTTGCCCACCTACTGTAAAGCGAGAGTTTACTCTAGCACCTTGGTCGTAGCGTCTACCATAAAGCACACCTCTTGGTGCGAGTGAAGAATCGCCACCGGCTGTTACATTGTAAGTGCCCGGTCTTGCCGCTCCTGTGGTCACAGAGTCTAGTCTCCATTTAGAAAAATTATCGTTGAATGCCAAAAGTGAGAATTTGGTTTGGTTAAACTTTCTTGTTGCATACAGATAAAACATCGTCTTGTAGTTTTGTCCAAGTTGGTTGGTGGTTGGGCCAAAACCTGCCACTTGCGGAAGGCCACCTTTTCCTGTAGTGGCCACAAAATCTCCCGGATAAGCTACCAAGGCACCATTACTTGCACTGCCATACCCACTTGTGTTCACGGGAGTGTATGAATGGCCCACTTTTGTATTATTAAACGCATCGGTATTTTGATTAAAAGCAGCACCCAAATCTACTTGATACCCCTTATGGGTGAGTTTTAAAATGGCCGCATCGTGGCGTCTGCCTTGTTGTAACCAATCCAGGTTGCCCATGAGCCGAGAATCATCATAAACTATCTCCTGACGGCCTACTTTTAACGAAAGGTTATCTAAACCAATGATTTGGTGTAGTTTTTTGGTAGTATCGTTTACAGAAGCTATGGTAAACTCGCCCCAAGCTTGATGAAGGAATGTTTTTCCGCCATCCACATTGTTTATTGTGGCTGCGTCTTGTCCCCACACACGCACATCACGAATGTCCATATTAAAGTTGAACTTATCAAAACGGAAGCCTAGGTTCAAATTACTCCTTTGCGAGATAAAACCCGATGGAGCAGAAGCCGATTTAATCATTGGGTCGCCCAGGCCATCGCGTATCTCGGCTCGGGGGCGCACTTGAGCATTTATGGTCCATAGCGGAGTGCCCGGCAGCTGAAACACAGGCTGGGCGGGTACAAAAGGTGCCTGCGTTAGTTGTTGGGCTGATACAAAATGAGTACAAATACTCATTAAAATCAACACCGAAATTTTGTACTGTAAAGATTTTTTCATTGATTTGGGTTAGTTAATTGTGAAACAATACTCATTTTTATTTTTACGATTAGCTTCTGTAGGGTCGAGCTGCAACTCGGCCCTTACTTTTTCAGTCTCATCCCGACTACCGAAAAAGTGTTTGTTATCTATTTTTATGCTTCTATGGGTTCTTCTATTGGGGTTGAAACTGGGGTTGGAGTGGTAATGAAAAATTTTGTAAACAGCACAAGTATTCCTACTACAGCTACGGCATAGCCTATGTAGGTGAAAGCTTCTCTGTATGAAATAGATTCTGATTTGAATAAAAAGCCTGCCAACACAGCACCTACATTTCCTCCTGCACCTACGATACCTGCTACAGAGCCCAAAGCAGATTTATTAACAAATGGCACAATTGAATAAGTAGCTCCATTGCTCATTTTAACAAATAATGCAAAGCCCAAAAGCAGAGCAATAGCTCCCGAAAGCGATTCAGATTGGGAGAAAAGATAGATACCCATGCCTTCTAGTACCAAAAAAGCAGCCAATACATAGCCCCTTGCCGATATTCCATAGACTTTAGCTGCTTTATCACTGAAAATTCCTCCCAAAGCCCTGGCAAATATGTTCATGAAGCCAAACAATCCGGCTATGATACCTGCCTCTTTCAGTCCCAATTGAAAATTGTCGGCAAAATAAAGTGCCGCCACATTGTCTATAGTGATTTCTACGCCAAAACAAGCTCCATAAGCCAAAAATAAAGCCCATGTTCTGTAATCTTTACAAGCCACCCAAAAACTGCCTTTCACATCTTTGGCTTTGGCTTGAAATTCGGGGTTTTCTTTGCGTAAATCGGCCAGATTTCCTTCCGGTACATCGGTTGTGTACTTATAATATATATAGGCCATAATTAATAGAGCGGCTCCCGGTATCACCATGCTGTAGCGCCAAGCCTCAGCATTTGTATAGCCTAGTCCTGCAAAACCGGCAAAAATCAAAGGCATCACCATTTGAGTGACACCACCACCCAAATTTCCCCATCCGGCTACAGTGGCATTGGCTGTGCCTACTATATTGGGGGCAAACATAACCGAAGTGTGGTATTGGGTAATAACAAAAGCTGCGCCTATCACCCCAATCGCCAAACGAAACACCAAAAAAGATTCGTAGCTGTTGCTAAAGCCAATGAGCATCACAGGAAATGAACCTACCACCAATAACCATGTGTAAGCAAGTCTTGGGCCAATTTTATCGCAAAGCCATCCGAAAAGCAGCCTTGCAAAAATGGTAGCAGATACCGAAGCTATGATGATGTTGCCAATTTGGCCTTTGGTAAGTGCCAATTCCTCTCTCACTACCGCCATAAGAGGTGCTATTCCGAACCAACCGAAGAAACACAGGAAGAAAGTGAGCCATGTAGCATGAAACACTCTCATGTTTATTGTTTTAAGGCTAAAAATTAAAATTTTATCTTCTTTTTTATTTTTGTAGTTTGATTTTGAAGACGTTTTCATGAAAAATAATATTTTTTTAAATTTTACCGTTCGAAATCAAACTTATTAATTAAGCATTAATACTCAAAATATTTTGAGTATAATTTTTAATACAAAACAGTAAAAAATACTTATTTTTTTAAAATTCATGTTTTAGTTTAAATGTATATTAGAAAAATTATATACTTTTTTGAATAGTATACATGATTTTAAAACCTATTTTTGAAAATTATATACTATTTGAGAAAAAAGGAGTTAAGAAAAACATTGAGTAATAATGCTTATCTTAATATTTGGCACATCGTGTAGATAGAATTGGGGGAAAAGACTATCCTAGTTATATATATTGTTTTGAATCTATTTCCTCAAAAATTTCGTTCATCGTATAGATTCATTTATATACTTTTGTAGGGTATGGCACAGAAACTTGGTCTCAACTTATCGTTACAACAAAAGCTATCTCCGCAGCAAATCCAGTTCATAAGGCTTTTGGAAGTACCTACGGCTGAACTGGAAGCCAGAATCGAAGAGGAATTAGAAATAAATCCGGCATTGGAGGAAGGAATGAGCGAGGAAAGTCGCATCGAAAGCTTAGACAAAGACACAGACAATGAAGACGGATTTGATGATGAGGATATGTCGTTATCCGATTATTTAGGGGCAGACGACAAGGGTTACAAAATGAGCGATGGCAATAGCCCCGATGAAGACGACAGCAAAGAGATGCCTTTGGTGGAAGAAGACTCACTACTACAAAGTCTGGAATATCAACTCAACTATTTGGGGTTGGACGAACGCCAAACGGCCATAGGCTACCAAATCATAGGCTCGCTTGATGAAGATGGCTATTTGCGCAGAAAAATTGAAGCCATCGCCAACGACTTGGCTTTCACCCAAAACATCAATACCGATGAAGAAGAGGTTTTGTCTATTCTTTATAAAATACAGGAATTTGAGCCTGCCGGCATTGCTGCACGAGACCTGCAAGAATGCTTGCTCTTGCAGCTCAATCGCAAAACCGACCATTTGAAAGACGTAAACAATGCCATAGCCATTGTAGAAGAATGTTTTGAGGAGTTTACCAAAAAACATTATGACAAAATAGAAAAAAAACTGGCTATGCAGCCCGATGAGCTAAAGGCCGCATTGAAGGTAATCACCAAGTGCAATCCCAAGCCGGGCGGAACAGATTCGGGCGACATCAAATCACAATATATCATCCCCGATTTTATACTCACTAACAATAACGGCAAGCTTGAAATTACCCTCAACTCAAAAAACGCACCCGAGCTTCTGGTAAGTCCTTCGTATGTAGAAATGTTTGACACCTACGAAAAAAGTGCCAAAAATGACAAAAAGATGAAAGAAGCCGTGAGTTTTGTAAAGCAAAAACTCGATGCGGCCAAGTGGTTTATCGATGCCATAAAACAGCGCCAAACCACCTTGCTTGAAACCATGAAAGCGATTGTAAATTTTCAATATCAATATTTTTTGGATGGAGATGAGCAAAAACTCAAACCCATGATATTGAAAGACATAGCCGACAAAGTGGGCATGGATGTGTCCACCGTTTCACGCGTGGCAAGCAGCAAAACAGTACAGACTGAGTTTGGCACACTTCCGCTCAAATATTTTTTCTCTGAAGGCATTTCAACAGAAAGTGGGGAAGACGTGAGCAGCCGTGAGGTAAAAAATGTGCTTGCAGAACTTATAAACAACGAGGATAAGCACAAGCCTCTTGGCGATGAAGAACTGGAGAAATTACTGAAAGACAAAGGATATAACATAGCCCGCAGAACGGTGGCCAAATATCGCGAACAACTCAATATACCTGTAGCTAGGCTCAGAAAAGAGTTGTAATGAGGGAAAATAAACTGTTACTTTCCCTCATTGTTGACAATAATATTATTTCAATACAAAAAACTTTTCTTTTAAAGTGGCGGAAGATGGCCCAACCATCAATTTGAATTTGCCGGGGTCGGCTTTGTATACCAAATCTGCATTCCAATATTTTAGGTCTTCAACAGTTAGTTTGAAAGTCACCGTTTTTGATTCTCTGGCTTTAAGTGAAATTTTTTGAAAGCCTTTTAATTCCTTCACGGGGCGCGACACATCGGCCACCAAATCTCTAATGTAAAGCTGCACTACTTCTTCCCCATCGTATTTTCCGGTGTTTTTCACCGTGATGTTAGCTTCTAAAGTTTCGTTTGCAGCTATCTCGCTTTTGCTCAAGCTTAGTTCGCCATATTCGAAGGTGGTGTAGCTAAGTCCATAACCAAAAGGATACAAGGGCTCGTTTGGAATGTCATAATAAACCGATTTCCACATTTGTTTAGGCTCTGTAGCCACACGCCCTGTAGGAAGTTGGTTGTAGTACACAGGTATTTGACCCACAGAAACAGGAAACGACATGGTGAGCTTCCCCGAAGGGTTATAGTCTCCAAAGAGTACATCTGCCACCGCATTTCCTGCTTCCGTTCCGGGCTGCCAAGCTTCAAGTATGGTAGACAAATTTTTTGATTCCCAGCTCAAATCCAGCGGCCTACCGTTGAACAACACAGTGACAATAGCTTTTCCTGTAGCCAAAACTGCTTTTATCAAATCTTGCTGATTACCGGGCAAGTTGATATTGGCTCGGCTTCTGCATTCGCCATTTCTTTCACCGTTTTCGCCCACTGCCAATATGACTACATCTGCTTTTTGGGCCAGTTCCACTGCTTGTTTTATGGCTTCCTCTTTACAATCGCCCATAAAACCGCAAACCGATGCGGTGAGGATATTGGTTTTAGGAAGTTTATTTTTCAAACCTTGATAAAGCGTGGTCACATCTTTTTGTTCCGTGCCAAAGGTCCAAAAACTCATATAATCACGATCGTATTTTCCATCCGCCATGGGACCTATCAGGGCTATGGTTTGTATATCTTTTTTCAGAGGCAATAGGTTTTGTTCGTTTTTGAGCAAAACCATTGATTTTCTGGCCATGTCTCTTGCATTTTCTTTGTACGCAAGATTTTTTAGGCTTGCTTCCCTACGTTTTACATCAAAATAGCGCATAGGGTCATCAAAAAGGCCAAGTGCAAACTTCATTTTCAATATTCTCTTGCAGGCATCGTCTATATTTGATTGCGGCACTTTGCCCTGTTCTACCAGTTTTTTCAAAGTTTTAAAATAAACTTGGCTCACCATGTCCATATCAGAAGCTTGGTTGGCTATGGCCAATCGGGCCACATCTGCCGAGTCTTCGGCCACCCCATGATTAAGCATCTCAGATATTGACTCCCAATCGCTTACTACAAACCCTTGAAACTTCCATTCGGTTTTCAAAATGTCTTTTACCAAATGCTTGTGTCCCGAAGCAGGCACGGCAGCTATGGTGTTAAACGAATTCATAAATGTGCCTATGCCTGCATCTACAGCCGCTTTGAAAGGAGGCAATACTACCTCACGAAGTTGGCGTTCGCTCATTTCTACGGCATTGTACTCTCGTCCGCTTTCGCCAAAGCCATAGGCCGCAAAGTGCTTGGCACAAGCCAAAATGGTATTGGGTTTGCTCAAATCTTCGCCTTGGAAACCCTTAACTCGAGCTGCTGCTATTTTTGCTCCCAAGTAAGTATCTTCACCTGAGCCTTCCATCACCCTACCCCAACGTGGATCACGGCCTACATCCATCATGGGCGCAAAAGTCCAGTGAATGCCATGTGCCGCAGCCATTTCAGCAGCTGTACGCTCGGCCTTTTCTATAGCGGCCAAATCCCAAGAACAAGATTCTGCCAGTGGTATAGGAAACGCTACTTTGTAACCATGAATTACATCTAGCGCAAAAATCAAAGGGATTTTCATTCTTGATTCTTTCACTGCTATTTTTTGGAGCTTCATTTTGTACTCCATGTTTTGAGTGTTAAGAAACGAACCCACTTGCCCACGCTTTACTTGTTCTTCGAGCGAAAGGTTTGACTTGGCTTGGTCGCCACCTGTGGCAAACTCTATCGACAATTGGTTAAGCTGGCCTATTTTCTCTTCCAAAGTCATGAGCTTGAGCACAGAATCTGCTTTTTGGTCAATATTTTTTACCGATGTGGGTTGTGCAGTAGCAGCTAATCCTGCCAGCATCGTACTTAGTAATAGTGTAGTTGTCTTCATTGTTGGATTTATTGCTCACAAGAGCTGTTTTTATAAATAAATGGATGAATAAAAATTATGTAGTTTATTTAAAAACAAAGCTATCGGCAAATTTAGATATAAATCTACCTTGAGAACCGCTATTCAATTTTCTACCGTTGTAAATAATGTTTTCAAATATAATTTTTTGCACTTTGTGTGCCTCATCAAATCCTTCCAACACCGAAAATGGCAATTGGGTATCGTTCAAATAAATATTCCTGAAAACGATATTTTCTATTTTACCACGATTCTTTGAAAATTTTTGTTGTTCGTCTTTACTCAGTAAGATGGCATTGTCCCACACTCCATGCCAATAGCGCTCGTTTGTTTCTTTATCTGAAAATATGTTGTCTTTGCTGTATCTGCTCAAGAAAATAGATAAATCAAATAGCTTTTGCTTGGCTTCTTCTACCCTAATATTTTCAAAAACCACATCTTTCACCACAGCAAAGTCTGTGTTGTGAATAGAAAATACTGCTCCTGATTCGCAGTGTATCACATCGCAGTTCGTAAAACGAATGTTTTTGATTGTATCTGCCTGCAATTCAAAGCCTATTTCTATAGAGTTTCCGAAGGTGGTGTTCCAAAGCACGCAATTCTCTACATGTATATCTTTTGTGCTTTCAGTTCTGGAATATTCTCCACTGCATTTTACTACTATGTTATCATCTTTGCTTCTGATAAAACTATTTTTAATGGTCATATTTTGTGTATGGACTATGTCTATACCATCATCACTGCCATATTCACTTACAATATGAATGTTGTCAACCAATACATTTTGGCTATGCAGCGACACCACTTCCCATGTTCTGGCTCTTATTAAATTTATCCCACTCAGGGTCACATTTTTACAATCTTTGAATTCCAAAAAATGATGCCATTCGTTTTTGTTATATTCCCAATTATTCACACCGTCTAGAATACCTCTACCCAATATTTTAATATTCTGCGCATTGTATATGTTTATACAGCCTTGAACCACCGCTCCACCTTCTATATAAATTGTTTTGCCTGATTTTAATGCTATTTTGCCTGCTTGGTATATTTTTCCTTCTTCAAAAAAGACAATATTGGTATCTTTTTTTGAAGGTTTAGATTTTTCAATGGAGTTCGCAAACACCAATAGCGGCTCTTTATAGGGCATGTTATTGATTTCGACAGAAAATTGGCAGGGTTTGTCAATTTTTATTCTGATGTTGTTGCCCGAATAGGTGTAAGTCAAGCCCAAGCTTTTGGGTTTTATTTCCATCCACTTTACTTCTCTTTTGCTGTAAATTTCCATCACAACCCCTCCATCGGTATCAAAATAGGTGAAAGGTGCTACCTCATTGTCGTACACAAAGCATTTTTTGCCTGCTACAGTGGTAGAAAACCATTCAGAAGCCTTGATTTCAACAGAGGGAGTGTAGGTAACAACATGAGCCGCATAAAGGCTCATTGATAAAAGAAGGATTTTTGTGAATAATAGTAGCTTCATAAATGTGATATACAGTAATAGTTTTATAACAGCAAAAAAACAAAGGCAAATGTACAATTTTAGTAGAAAATGAATTTGTTTTTAACCTATAGATTTAGCCAAGTCTAATATACTTTTTTAACATCCAATAACATGTGAATTATCGAAACTTACAAAAAATGCAAGTTTCGATAATCTAAAAACTGATAAGCCTCAAACAAAAAGGGCTGAAATAGTTTCAGCCCTTATGTTTTCTAAACCTCTTCCTTGGGTTCATCGCCCCATTTTTCAGGCCTCATGTGAGGGAAAAACAATACATCTTGTATCGAAGGCTGGTTGGTGAGCATCATCGTGAGGCGGTCTATACCTATGCCTATCCCAGCTGTGGGTGGCATGCCATATTCCAAAGCTCTTAAAAAATCATAATCTATGTACATGGCCTCTTCATCGCCACGCTCCATTAGTTTTACTTGTTCTTCAAAGCGTGCCAATTGGTCTACGGGGTCGTTCAGCTCGCTGTAGGCGTTGGCTACTTCTTTACCATTTACCATTAATTCAAAACGCTCTACCAAGCCTTCTTTCGTGCGGTGCTTTTTGGTGAGCGGACTCATTTCTACAGGATAATCTATGATAAAAGTAGGCTGAATAAAATTTTTCTCGCACTTCTCACTAAAAATCTCGTCTACTAGCTTGCCTTTACCCATCGAGGCCTCTACTTCAATGTGTAATTGTTTGCACACATCTCTCAATTGCGCCTCATCCATTTGGCTAATGTCTATGCCTGTAGCTTCTTTGATGGCATCGTAGATGCTGATGCGTTTGAAAGGGGCTTCAAAATTGATGACTTTATCCCCGACCTGCACTTCTGTTTTGCCATGAAGTGTGGTCGCTACGTGTTCTAGCAGCTTTTCGGTAAAGTCCATCATCCAGAAATAATCTTTGTAGGCCACATAAAACTCCAACACTGTAAACTCAGGATTGTGGGTGCGGTCCATTCCTTCGTTGCGGAAGTTGCGCGAGAATTCATACACAAAATCAAATCCACCCACGATTAATCGCTTCAAATACAGCTCATTGGCTATTCGAAGATAAAAAGGTATGTCGAGAGCATTATGGTGAGTGATGAAAGGACGAGCAGCGGCTCCACCGGGAATATTTTGCAACACAGGCGTGTCTACCTCCATGGCTCCGTGGTTATTGAGATAATCACGAATGGCTTTCACCAATTGGGTACGTTTGATAAAAGTATTTTTTACATCTTGATTAATAATCAAGTCTACATAGCGCTGACGATAGCGAAACTCAGCATCGGTCACTGCATCGTAGGTTTTCACGTTTCCTTGTTCGTCTACCGCTTCTTTTACTATGGGTAGCGGCTTGAGCGACTTAGTAAGCAGCTGAAATTCAGTGACATGAATGGTGATTTCTCCCGTTTGGGTAGTGAAAACATAGCCTTTAACACCAATAATGTCACCTATGTCGGTCATTTTTTTAAAAACGGTGTTGTAAAGCGATTTGTCTTCGCCCGGACACACATCGTCTCTGCGCACATATATTTGTATGCGGCCTTTCTCGTCTTGCAATTCGGCAAACGAAGCATTGCCCATGATACGCCTGCTCATCAAGCGACCTGCAATGGCTATATTTTTATAGTCGAGCTTGTTTACCTCGTAGTTGGTAAGTATGTCTTTGGTAGAAGTGTTTACCTCAAATAAAGGAGCCGGATAGGGATTTACGCCTGCGGCAATAAGTTCTTCTCTGGTTTTTCTTCTGATTAATTCTTGTTCGCTAAGCTGCATTTTTATATCAATTTGGCAGCAAAAGTAGGCAATTCGAAAGGTTAAAAAAAATTTGATTGACTATTGCCTACAGCTCGCTGCTCTCGCCCAGCGCTTTCATCACTTCATGTTTGTAGTTTCTTCCTATTGGTATTTCTATGCCTCCCATGCCCACATCGGTGGCTGTGAAAAAATCTATTTTTGACTTATTTACCAAAAAAGAACGGTGAACTCTTATAAAATGATGCTTTTGAAGCTTTTCTTCCAACACACTTATTTGCATGTGGGTAATGATGTCTTTTTGATTTTTACTTTTAATTTTCACATAGTCTTTTAAGCTTTCTATATATAGTATGTCTTCAAAACACACTTTTATCATTTTGCGGTCTACATTCACAAAAATATACTTGCCCGATTCATCACTCACAGGCTCGAAGCCGGCCTCTTTTGGAGCATGGTGATGAATACTTTCTGCTACAGGAGCTTGGCTGAGTTTACTCACCACTTTCAAAAACCTTTCAAAAGGAATGGGTTTCAACAGATAGTCGAATACATCGAGCTCAAAACCATCGATGGCATACTCCCTATAAGCCGTGGTAAATACTATTTTAGGTGGGTTTTTTATGGTTTTCAGAAAATCAATCCCGTTTAATTTGGGCATCTGAATATCCAAAAAAATCACATCTATGTGTGTTTTCTGAAGCTCCGAAAAGGCTTCAATGGCATTGCTGCACTTTTTTACCAGTTCCAGATGCTCTATTCTTTCTATGTACGATTCCAACACTTCAATAGCCAGTGGCTCATCGTCCACCACCATGCAACGTATTTTTACCATAAAAAAATTGCTCTATATCAAGCCTTTGTTTTAAGTGATAAATTCACAGTGAAACTTTCGGGCTCATCGTTTATTAATAATACATAATCGTCTTTGTATTGCAACTCCAGTCTGCGCTTTACGTTTTTTAATCCTATCCCCTCTTTGTAGCCATCGCTCACTCGGTTTTTTGCCGAAGCCGAATTTGAATTTATCACCTGAAAATTAAAATTTTCTTCGTTTACAGATGCTATTATTTTCACAAAACTCGAATCTAACTTTTCACTCAATCCGTGCTTAAATGCATTTTCTATAAATGGCAAAATGAGCATAGGTGCAATGGTTAATCCATTGAAATTGCCGTTTTTTATAAATTCAATTTGAATATTCTTTCCGTAGCGTAGTTTTTCAAGCTCCAGATAATTGTCTATTAATTCAAGTTCTTTTTTTAAGGAAACCCTATCGGCATTGCACTCATAGAGCATGTAGTTGAGCAGATCCGATAGTTTCAGCACCATTTCAGGTGCTTTGTCCGACTTTTTCAATGCCAGTGCATACAAATTGTTGAGCGTGTTGAATAAAAAATGTGGATGAATTTGTGCTTTCAAAAATTTAAGCTCTGCCTCCAATTTTTCTTGTTGAAGTTTTTGAGCCGCTTTTTGGTCGAGATACCAATGCTTGAACATCTTCAGCGAACAAGCATAGCCAAACAGGAAGAAGAACACAAAAAATCCAAAAACCAAGCACGAAGAGCAAAGAAAGCCATATTTGGTGCCTTCGGGATGTACTATGGGATACACCAAAAAGTGTGCGGCTGCACGCTGTGATATAATAGCAAAAGGCATTACGGCCAACACAGAAACCAAAAAACCAAATATTTTTCCTGTGAGCATGAGCCTGGGAAACAAAAAATAAATGACAAAATAGGTAAAAAGCATCTTTATAGGTAACAGCATTCCGAAAATGGTAGATTCAAGAATGATGTCTTTTTCCTCTATCATACCCGACTGCGAAATGGTAAGCAGCCCGTAAGACAACCAAAAAAGAATATGTTTTACAATTTTATTCCTAAAAACAAAGGTGATGATGGTATGAAATGTCATTGATTATGCTGCAAAATTTAATCGAAATATAGCTTTTTGAGGCTGTAAATCATAGCAAATCCTACCAATTACCATTTTAGATACATAAACAACCGTTATCTACAACCAAATGTCTGTTATCCTATCTAATTGGCTTTTTATTTGCAGCAAACGTGAGTTGGGCTAATAGTAAAAAGTGCATGGAAATACACCTATATCTTTGTCGTATCGATTCCGAAATTTTATTTAAAACATTTATAACTAAAACACAATAATAAAATGAAAACACTCGTTAAAGTAATTGTTGCAACATTGTTGCTGACTGTGTCGGTTTTTGGCTCTTATGCCAAAAAAGATGATAAAATAGCCCTGAAAAGCCGCCAAATTGTAGAAAATGCCACTCCTGATGACTGGAAGGCACTGGCAGAAGCAGCTGCAATTTGTGTAAAAAAGAAAACCAACTTGACTCAAGCGGCCGAATGGTTAGATAAATCGCTGTCGATTAAAACCACAGCATACAATTTGGAAATAAAAGGCGACTATATGCTGTTAAGCAATTTACCACAAGAAGCGATGTCGTTTTACCTCAAAGCCATGCAAACCGGTTTGAGTACCGAATCAAATTTTGATGTGACTGCCTTGCAATCGAAAATTGCTAAGTTGAAAAACACAAAAAATTAAACATATCAAAAAGTTCAAGTTTCGCATCATAGGCGGATTTGATTAAGTGGTTTGAATTAACCGAAAAGCCTTTCTGTACTACAGAAGGGCTTTTTTTATGATAAATCGCTGCCTAATCCGCATCTTTCAAAAAACTGAACTTTTGCCTGTAGGTAGTCAGGTATTTTTTGTCGAAAGTGTGGTACAATATTCCACTTTCTTCTGTTTCCAAACCAAAACTTTCTGCTGAAGGATAGCAGGCTTGTGAATGACCTGTATAGTCAAGGTTTTTTCCATCTTTGCCTGTTATGTTGACTGCAAATACAAAAGAAGTGTTTTCTATGGCTCTTGCTTTGGTGAGTGTGTCCCAAGCTTGAATGCGTGATGATGGCCAATTGGCTACGCATAATAATATGTCATAGGCATATTCATCATTAATAATGCGATTTCTACACCACTCGGGGAATCGCAAATCGTAGCACACGATGGGGCAAATATTCCAGCCTTTGAAAGAAATAATGCACTTATCTTGACCTTTGGTGTACACTCCATCTTCGCCACTGTAGCTGAAAAGGTTTTTTTTATTATAAAAATATGTTTTCCCCGAAGGTTCTACCCACAAAAAACGATTGAAAAACCGAGTGTCTTCTCTAATAATAAGGCTTCCTGCTACAGCTGCATTTTTTAGTTTGGCCATTTGCTTCATCCATTTATGGGTGTGGCCGTTCAGGGTTTCGGCCAGCTTGGTAGCATTCATGGAAAAACCTGTATTGAACATTTCTGGCAACACTATCACGTCTATTGGCGTGGTAATTTGCCACATTTTTTCTTCTAGCGTAGCCAAATTGGCAGGAATATCTTCCCAAAAAAGCGATGTTTGAATTCCGGCAAAACGCAGTTGGTCGCTCATAGGTGCTAAAAATCAACTTTATAATAGATTAAAGGAAGAAAACCAAGTTGATAGTTCACAAAAACAGGATTGGCTTGTGGATTAGCAGGGTCGGGTGCATAGCTGAGTGCGAGAGGGTTTTTTATATTCAATACATTTACCAAATCGAGCATGATTTCGTGGGTGAGTTTCTTGGCATTGATGCGCAAACCAAGCCTTAAATCGAGCCTTACATAGTCTCTAAACTGTAGGGTGTTGATGGAATCTTCTTTTGGCTGAAAATCAAGGTATTTTGCAGAAGAATCTCTGTCTACGGGCGAATATCTCCGCCCACCTGCCAGTGTAAATTTAGTACCTGTCACCAAAGTGGTTTTCTTTTTTTCACCCAGCCCACGCTCGTAGCCGGCCAAAAGGTTGGTGATGTAGTTTCCATTAAAATCTGTATCTCGCAGGATATTGTCGCTTCCTCTGAACTTTGATTGGTAAAGCGAAGTAGTCCACAACAAATAATAGTTTTTACTGAAAAATTTCTCTGCTGTAAACTCTACTCCGTAATTGTAGCCTGTGCCCCGGTTGTAAAGCTCGTCTTTCACAATAAATCGGGTAAAACTCGCTCCTGAATTGATGAGCGATATGCCCGAAGGATAGCCATATACAGGAATGTTCCAAAGCTGTTGGTAATAGGTTTCTATTTTGAAACGCAAATCTTGCCTGATGACATAGTCGTAGCTTATCACAAAGTGACGACTGCGAGAAAAGCCCAAATCTTTGTTTACCAAGTTGTCGCTATTGTAATCGGTTATGAAGAAATATATGTACATGGGCTGCATTTGGCTGTGTTCACCATAGCCCATGCTCAGCATCTGTTTGGGTGCAAGTTGATAACTGAGCCCAGCACGCGGTTCTATCGAGCGGCTATTTTCATTGAGTGTGAGCCACTGTGCATGAAGTCCCGCATTGAGAGTCAACTTTTCTGTGATGCGGTATTTCCACTGCACATAAGGCTGAAACAATCCAAAAACTTGATTTCGGGCATTGGAGCGCACTGCAAAACTGCTGTTAGTGTCAAATCGGGCACTATCTAAAGCAGTAAAATTATATAAAGTGAAAAAATAGCCGTATTTTAATGTCTGTCTACTATTAATTTTATGATGAATGGATTGGTTAAATGCAGAGCGCAATTCGGTTTGGTCAAAACCCAATATTCTATCTTTTGATTTGAGTTTGTAAGTGGCAGAGTCTCGGTAAATGATGTCGTGCCAACCAAAAACATTTTGATACGATTGAGAAAGCGTGGACGTGATGGAAATCTTGGTATTAAAAAAATACACATGCTGTGCACCAAACACCCCCATATTGGTGCGGAAATATTGGTCACGGTTTTGGTCGCCATAGAGTTCGCGAGGGCGCTCATCTGATTTGCTAAGAATAATATCAATATTGCTGTAGCCGCCTATTCCAAAGAACGAAAATGTGCCAAATTTCTTTGTGGGCATATTTACACGAAAAGAGTAATCCCAATATTGCGGCACAGCATCGGTGCCTAATGGCAATCTAAGTCCTTGCAGCATTTGCAAAGTAGAATAACGAAATGTGGCCAAGTATGACGATTTTGTGCCTTTTTTAAACGGACCTTCCGCTGCCAATTCTGTGCCTAAAACACCAAATTGACCTGTAAATTCTCTTTTTTCATTGTTTCCGTTGCGCATTTTCAAATCAAACACACCGGCCATGGCGTTGCCATATTCAGCAGCAAATGCTCCTGACATAAAATCTGAACGGGCCAGAAACTTGGTATTGATGATGGAGACAGGGCCGCCCGTGCTGCCTGCTATGGCAAAATGGTTTGGATTCGGAATGTCAATATCATTTAGCCTCCATAAAATCCCAAGAGGCGAATTTCCTCTGATAACAATATCGTTTCTGGCATCGCTGGTGCTGTTTACTCCGGCAAAGTTTCCGGCCATGCGAGCTGGGTCTTGTCTACTGGCTGCGTAGCGATCGGCCTCCTCCACGGTAAACGAACGCGCACTGATGATGGCCATATCGTTTACTGTCTGTTCTTTCCCAAGTGCATTTACTGTTACTTCACCTATTTCCTGTACAGATTCTTCAAGAGCCACATTCAATACGGCTTCTTTACCTGAAGTCACCACCACCTCGTTCATTATCAGTGTTTTATAGCCCAAATAAGAAAACTCAACTTTGTGCCTGCCCAAAGGGACGTTGGATAGTTTGTAATATCCATCGGCATCGGTCTGAACGGCTACAGGTGTTTCGGTCTGCAAACTCACCGTGACACCCACCAATGGAAAGCCCGATGATTTGTCTGCCACTTTTCCCTTCAAAGTTTGGCCTTGTTGTTGGGCATGTACAAAAAGTAAAAATACTGTATTTGTAAAACAGAAAAGTAAAAATTTATTCATTAATCAAAGTTCTCACAGATAAAGGTTAGTGTAAAAATAAGCGTTGAAAAGCTGAGAAAAAAGTGTTGAAAAAAATTAGTCGTTTTCTTGTCTGAATTTGTCGTAGCAATCTAAAATATAGTAAGTAAGCTCATATTCGCTTGCTTCCATCACTGTTTTTTCAGATGGCTTACAAAAATTCATGAAGTTTTCCAGCTCGTTACCTGTCAATCCTGTGAGCCTATTTACCAACGATTTATTGTATTTGTATTGTACATAGCGTTTTTGTCGATCTTTTTTCTCCAAAGCGGCTATTTTTTCAAGTTGTTCTTGGCGTCTTATTTCTTTGAAATCAGGAATTCCCAATCCATAACTTGGTAGGGCGTTGGGCACACCTGTAGCACCCGGATTGTAGTAATAAGGCCCTACACTCTCAAACTGCATTTTCCCCATGTCATACACAATATTGTCTGTTCTGCGCAGCGAAAATGGTTTGTTATTGGCTCGTTCCCTTATTCTGTACCTTCTCACATCTATTAAAGGCAGTTCATAGGAACGTAGCCTCATGTTTACCCTTATTTTTTCTTCGGGGTCAAAATCCAGATGATCAAAAATGACAAGCGATGTGAGGAAGCTAATGTGTGTAATTTGTAAAGTATCTCCGGCTTTCACTCTCATTTTGAAATTGCCATTTTTATTAGAAATAGTGCCCAAAAAACTGTTTTTGTTATAAATAACAACCCCATGAATGGGCGTTAGGCTATCGTTTCGTAGCACCACACCTTTTATTTCTACAAAAGTTTGGGCACAAACCTGACTCGTATTGTAAATAAAGACAAAAAATAATATAAAAGTTCTGAGCAATGTATTCACCTAATCCAAAATATCGGAATATTAATCAGGGTTTGAAATTAATTAAATTAGCAAACCCAATCGATGCAAAAATTAAAATAAGTTTCAAATGTATAACTAAGTGTCAGCACCCCAAAACGGCTCATGCCATTAAAATATTTTACAATAACGAATATTTAAAAAAAACTTGGCTAAAGTGAAATCACCGCAGATGAAACATTTTGATTATTATATATAATGATATTACTTTGCGGTTCTTTAATTTTGAAAATTCAATTTTTAACACAATAAATTATTTAATTAGTACAAAAATAATATGGCTTTAATAGGTAAGCTCAGAGAAAAATCAGGTTGGGCAATAGGTATCGTGGCAGCAGGCCTGGGTTTGTTTATCGTAGGAGGCGACATTCTTTCGCCCACATCAGTAATCAGAGGCACAAATTCACAAAAAGTAGGAGAGATAGCCGGAGAGAATATTACTCCTAGTCGTTTCCAGCAAGAAATTGATGAAATGAGAAATGTATACTATCTCAACACCAATAAAGTGCCCGGTGAGCAAGAAATGCAGCAGTTTTTGCCTCAAGCATGGAATCAAATGTTTTTCAAAGTGGCTTACCAAAAAGAATACGATGCTTTGGGCGTAGAAGTAGGAAAAGAAGAAACTATCGATATGGTTCAAGGTCGCAACATCCACCCTGCCATATTACAATCGTTTCGAAATCCTCAAAACGGAGTATTTGACAGAAACTATGTGATTCAATACCTTCAAAACATCAGCAGAATGGAGCCTAAGCAGCAAGCCATGTGGTTCAATTTTGAGAAAAACCTAGCTCCTGACAGACAAAGAAATAAATATGAAGCTCTATTGAAAAAGACCGTGTACATTACCAAAGCCGAAGCACAACGTGAATATTTGGCTCAAAACTCAAAATGTGATGTACAGTTTGTACACATTCCATACTCTATCATACCCGACAACGAAGTGGGTTTAAGCGAAAACGACATTACTGAATATATCGATAAGAATATTAACCGCTTCAACACAGACCCATCTGTAAACCTACAATATGTTTCTTATTCTGTTTTACCTTCTAAAAAAGATACTGCTGATTTCAAATTAGAACTTGAAGAAATCAAGGAAGATTTTGCAAAAGCCGAGGACGATTCGCTTTTTGTGGCCGTAAATGCAGACAATCCTTCTGAGCCGCGCTGGATAAATCCGGGAGAATTGCCTCAATCACTGCAAAGTGCAAGCAGCTTTACAAAAAACACCGTTTATGGCCCATACCAAGAAGGTGGCTCATATTTTCTATACAAAATAGCAGACATCAAAGATGATTCTCTTTATGCAGCCAAAGCTAGTCATATACTTTTCCGTTGGGACAGCGAAAGTGCAGAGGACAAACAGAAAGCCCTGACCAAAGCCAAAGAAGTGTTGGCTAGAATTAACAAAGGCGAAAGCTTTGAAGACATGGCTCGCCAATTTGGCACAGACGGCACGGCTTCTCAGGGCGGTGACTTGGGTTGGTTTGGACAAGGCCGTATGGTAAAAGAATTTGAAAAAGCTGTATTTGCTGCTTCTAAAAAAGGTTTGTTGCCTCAGCCTGTAGAAACCCAGTTTGGCTACCATTTGATAAAAGTGACAGAAACCAAAACAAACAAAAAATTCTATTTGGCTTCGATAGACAAAGCACTAGTGCCCGGTGACGAAACCCGCGACTCTGTTTATAAAATAGCAGAAGCATTTGCACTTGCGGCCCAAGATTTGAACGGATTTAACCTTGAAACTCAGAAAAATCCTCAAATAAGCCGCATGTATGCCCCCAATGTTCTTTCTTACAGCCCATACATAAACAACTTATCAAATCCTAAAGAACTCATCAGATGGGCATTTACCGATGCAAAAGAAGAGGAAATTTCGCCTGTGTTTGATATCGATAATAATTATGTTGTGGCGGTGTTGGTAAACAAATACGAAGAAGGCAAACCAAACGTAGAAAGCAACAAACAGTTGGTAGCCTACAATGTTGGAAACGAGAAAAAAGCAGCTAAAATCATCGAAAAACTAGGTGATGAAGACCTTACAGTAGAAGCAGTAGCTCAAAAAATAGGGAACGGAGTAAGTGTGGGAACTGCTACGGATGTTTCTCTTGCTTCTGCAATACTAGGCCAAGCAGGATATGAGCCGGAGGCTGTAGGTGCACTTTTTGGTTTGGAGCAAGGTAAAAAATCAAAGTATGTGAAAGGTAACAGTGGCGTAGTAGTGGTGTTTAATGTGAGAAAATCAATGGCTCCTGATATTGCAGACTATAGCATGTACAAAGCCCAATTAAACGGAAACAACAACAATAGAAACGAATATCAAATAGCAGAGGCCATAAGAGAAAAAGCCAAAGTGAAAGACTACAGATATAAGTTTTATTAGAAACTGAAAATATTTTTTAGAAAAGGGCTTGAAAAAGCCCTTTTTTATGGGTATAAAGTCCACAAGCCCAAATTTTAGATTTTGAAATAGCACACGGAATGTGATTTCTTGTCTCCAAGCATTGTAAACTTAGGCGTTGTAGAAAGATTAGAGTAGCCAACTATAACAATATGAGGTCGAAAATTATTTGAGTATTTGCGCTGTTCTTTTAATTACCTCCATATACATGTAGCTTTTTTCAGAGCTTACTTGTGAATTTTTTAGCGTCTACTCCATCACCAGGGTTATTATCATCAAAAGCAATAGCTTTTTTAATTCTTCAATCTACGAAGGTTGTAAAGTACCTGAATCTATTTCGAAAGTATCTGTTTTAAGTAAAGTAGCTGTTTTAAAACGCTCAAGTACAGACATATAAAAATTAAGCTCGCTATCACGCACGGATATATAAATACCTCTCATGTTAAGAGTTTCTACTTTCAAAGCTTTTCTATATTTAAATTTAGTAATTAGTGCCCAAGAAATCAAGTCTTTCTAGCAGATAAGAGAGTAATGGTTTTGAGGTTGGGGAACTATAAACCAACATTTAATAAAATGGGGGGCAATATTCATTTTATCAGTGATTAATGTATGTTTTTTACTTCAAAAGCCCTTGCCCCATCATAATTAAAACCTACATAAAATTCAACCCTTGTCCCTTTTTGTGCGTCATCGCTGTAATGATTACAAAGTGCAGGTTGATACATAACTTGTATTCCAACATTATCAATTTCTAAATAGCCCTGAGATCTGCTTGTGTATTTAATTACCTTACCTTTTAGTCTCAACAATTTGTTGGGTTCTGCTTCAAAAAACTGTTTATCACGTTTCCAAACTCCAATTTGCTTATTATTTATAAGAACTGCATTTTCATTATTAAAACCAACCCATTCAACACAAAATACTTTGCTATAGGTAGTCTTAATTCTCTCAGTAATACTTTTTTGATGTTTTTCGTAGTTATCAACGCCACTTTTAACACCTTTAATGGCTTGTACTGCGTACAAGCACATTAAAAAGTAAGCAGTATCAAGTGTAGGTTTTTGAAACTCCCATTGCTCTACCTTTTTTATGATTTCGTTTATGTTGGTGTTTATTCTGCGTGCTGCCTCAAACCAAAGTTGCAAATCTCTTACTTCAACTTTGTTTTTTAGGTTTTCTTCAATATGTTCAATAATTTTATTCAAGTCTCTACCTTTTGCTTTCTCCCAATCAAATTCATTCTTTGCAAGCAAAGCGTAAGACAACTGTCTTCGTACCAAGTTCTGGTCAAATTCTTTTTTATCTAAGAGATTATTCCAAGCATTTATCATTTGGTCTTTTTCTCCAAAGAACTTTAACAGTTGAATTTGCTTTTCCTTTATTTTAGGGTTTTCAAATTCTTGATTATTGTCTTTGTAATCATTGATGACCTCATTGGCTTGCACAAGTAAATCTCTGCACCAAATATTAGTTGTAATAAAATGGGTGTAGTCTTTACTTTGGGCTTTAAGTGCTGAAATAGAATACTCAAACTCTATCATTTGCATTGCCATTTGAATAAAAGCAATATAACCGTGTTCCTTTTGTGGTGCTACATCTCTTGCAATATCAAATGCTTCGCTTGCTTTGTCAAAATAACTTCGCATAAGTGCATTCTGATTTTTTGCTTCATCTTTGTTGCCCCAACATTTGTCTTTTAAACGATAAAGTTCTGTACGATAGCACATACCTTTAATGTGATAGAAGATAAAATTTTCTTCAATCTCCAAAGCTTTATCTATTGCTACCAAAGCATTTTCAAAATCTTTATTAATACTGTAAAGCCGTGAAAAATGTCCCCAAAAGTGGGCATTTTCGTCTGGAAATTCCGTTGTTAATACTTCAAATATTTCAATACGATTATTATTATTCTCTAAATCGTTTATGAATTTTGAAAATAATCTCTTGTTGTAAAGGCTATCTGAAAAGTCTATATCTGCTTCTTCACTTTCTAAGTTATCATCATCACCCCTTAAGATAAATAAGTTATGAAGTAATTCCAAAACTTCTTCGTTGCGATGTTCCGAGATATTCCTTAGAGATTTAATTAATTCAATAGCAAAATCTTTTAAAGCATAAATATTAATATTACCATTTTCATTATTACCCATTATTTGCTTTAAAATTGATTGGGCAATAACTGGGTGAATAGTTCTCCAAGACAAATTGTCGGTTTCAATGATTAAATCGTGAATTTTATGATTTTGCGTATGCTTCTTGAGACGAATAAAATCATCATCTATTTCTAAGAATTTGCTTATTACAAAATGCGGTACTTCTCTCAATTTCCCTTTTGCAAAAGTTTGGCAAAAGGCAAGAAGTTTTAGTAAATCTGTTTCTTTGTCAGTAATTCCATCTATGCGTTTTAATACGTAAGTATCAAGGCTGATATATTCTTCTTCATTAGCAATTAAGCCGAAATAAAAAGGATTAAGAGAATTATAGTTTTGTTTTAGTAATTCGTCAAAATTTGCCTTTTTGTTTGGATATTCCCTATTGAACTTATCATAAAACCGTTCAATTTCTTTCACATCTAATGCTGGTGGCAAATAATACTTGTTTTTTTCTTGCTTATGCTCTGAAAATATACTTTCTACTAACAAGAAGACTGTTTTTGCTAAACGATTTCCTGTTACTCTTTCAAGGATTTCTATTTGTTGTCTTGTGATATTTGAATTATCAACTATTACCAAAGCAGGCAAATCTGTTGTTTGAAATACTGTTAGTAATTTTTCTACCAACTGTGTTTCGCTAAAACTACTAATTGTTTCATTTAAGAATAGTACAGGAAACTCGTTATACAACTCAAATGCTACTCGTCTTGCAATTGTGCTTCCACCAACACCTGCATAGTGGGTTAGATAAATAATATCACTTTCTGTTCTTCTTTCTAGTAAACTTTTGACTGCTTTAACAATGTCTTTTGTGATATTTCTATCCACATCAAGCCTATTATCAAGTTCCTTCCAAGAAATTTTCCTCCCTTGATAAAAAGATTTATCACTTACCTGCTCTTCATCTTCCTTCAAAATATTCATATGAATGATTTGGAAAAACTGTTTTACAGAAAGCACATCTGATTTTGATAAAGGCACACTTTTTCCTTTTGTTGAGTGGCAAGGCAAATAAATGCCATTGCTATTATTAGCAGAAAACATAACACCTTGCATCTCTCGCAAACCTTCAAGCAAAGTATGCAAAGGCAAATCTATTTTTTTACCTGAAATTTCGTCAATTAGGACTTGAAGTTGGGAATTATCTTCATTAGCAAAAATGAACTCTATATTTAGAATTGGGTTCATTCCTTTTATAGCATACACAATATCTTTTATCCGTTCACTGTCTTCTGAAAGTATAATAACTTTGATTGGATTGTGAGAACGTGAATAATTGTTTTCATAATAATCTATCATTAAATCTTGTGTATAACGCCCATACATTGTGCGCCAATCTACAATTCTTGTACTTTGTACTAAACTTTTTTGCCTTCCAGAATTTCCTTGTGCGAAATACCAAAAAGTAGTATTACTTGGAAATGTTGCAGTAACTTTTCCCCTATCATCAGAAGTATGTGTAATTTGATGAATTGCTTGTGGAAAATAGCCTACTGAGTTAATAGCATTAAGCAATCCATTATTTTCTGAATTAATATCAAAGTCAAAAACAAAATTCCATTTGATATTTGCAAAATGCGATAATTGTTCTTGGCTAAGAGTCGATTTATCTGCAACTAAAAAGTAGGATTGATTTTTTTGAAAATTTCCGCAATACTGTTTAAATATTCCCCAAGTAGAAATAGATGTTGTGTCTGGTTGGTGTATGACTTTTCTTTCAAGTCTGTTGCTATATTTTAAAACCATAAACAAATAACAAGAAACAACAGATGTTATTAATGTAGGTATCTCATCATCAGTAATAGAAGGGTCTAAATGTCTACCTGCATTTGCCAAATCATATTGTGTCTTGAAATGATAGCCTAATGGAAATGAGTTAGTTGAAAAAATATCAGGTTTATTTATTGGTTGGTCATTAGCATTTTTATCAAAAAACTTATTAATTTCTTGTTGACTAACATATTGAAAATCAGTATCAGATGTTATCTTAAATTTATTCCAAAAGGTTTTAAGATATTCGGCAAGATTTCGTTTGGCTGGATTTAATAATGTTTCATTTGCCAAACTTGAATGATAAAGGCGTTTAACAAAACTTTCAAATTTCATTGATAGGTCAAAAAGTATAGATTTTGAATCATCCCACCAATCTTTTGTAGCATATCTTTTTTTTAATGCGTTGAGAACTAAATCTCTATCATCTAAATTTTCATTCCCTATTTCTTTCTCTAAAACACCTTGAAAAATATCCAATACTTGTTCAAAAGGCATAGAAAGAGTAATACCTGCTTTGGTAAAAACAGGTTCAATATTTTTTTTTAGTTCGGCTCTAATTTTTTGCCATTCTGAATGTGTTAGCATCTTGGTTTTTTTTATAATAATAACTGCCATTATCAAAAATATTCGTTTCCCAACTCACTTTCTTGTACTTCGAAAATTTTATTAACCACATTGATATGTAACATATTACTTCCCCTCTACCTAACATACTTCCCCTTCCCTACTTCCAAAAAGGCTACAAAGTTTTCTATATTCAAATCATACGCTTTGGGCCCACTTAGTGTGTTGCCATCGCTGTCTACCACAAGGTAATAGGGTTGGGCGTTATTATTATATTTAGTGATTTGAAAATCAGCATTTTGTTTGCCAATAGATTTTTTCACTTTTCCATCGTAGGCAGAGGTGTACCATTCATTTTCTGGCAATTCGGTTTTGTCGTCTACGTACAGTGCCAATAAAATAAAGTTGTTTTGAAGGCGCTTTAACACTTCGGGATGGCTCCATACGTTGGCTTCCATTTCTCTGCAATTGACACAGCCATGCCCTGTGAAATCTATAAAAATGGGTTTTTTTAGCTGTTTGCTGCACTCCAAGGCTTGTTTGTAGTCGAAATATCCTTGCAAATTGTGTGGCAAGTGGAGCAAATTACCAAACCGTGGCGAGTTACAAATATTGTTTGCTGATGCATTTGTGCTGTTATCTTTTTGTTCCTGCTTAAAATCTAAAGTAGAAAGTGGCGGCAAATAGCCCGAAAGTGGTTTGAGCGGTGCGCCCCAAAGTCCGGGTGCTAAATAAATGGCAAACGAAAGCGAAATAATGGCTAAAATGAGCCTGATTACGCCTATTCGTTCTAGTTTATCATCGTGTGGGAGCGTGATGAATCCGAACAAATACATGGCCAAAGCAAAGAATATGGCTATCCAAATGGCAATGTTCACATCTCTGTTGAGTATGCCCCAGTGGTAAGCCTGGTCTGCCAAGCTAAGGAATTTGAAAGCTAGAGCCAGTTCTAAAAATCCTAAAACCACTTTTACGGTGTTGAGCCATCCGCCTGATTTGGGCAAATTTTTAAGCCAAGAAGGAAATATGGCAAAGAGTGTAAATGGCAGGGCAAACGCCAACGAAAAGGCAAACATACCTATCATGGGTCTAACAAATGCACCGCCTGCCGATTCGACCAGCAATGTGCCCACAATAGGCCCTGTACACGAAAAAGATACTAAAACGAGCGTACACGCCATGAAAAACACCCCTAAATACCCACCCTTGTCCGATTGCCTGTCCGATGCATTTACCAGCCACGAAGGCAAAGTGATTTCAAACATTCCTAAAAACGACATGGCAAATAGCACAAAAGTGGCGAAGAAAAACAGATTGGGAAGCCAGTGTGTACTCAAAAAATTGGCTGCTTCCGCCCCTGCAAAGCGAGCTACCAGTGTACCTATCACGGTGTAAATTCCTATAATGGAAAGTCCGTAGAAAACGGCTTTAAAAATTCCTTCCGTTCTGCTTTTGCCCGAATTGAGAAAAAATGTAACTGTCATAGGTATCATTGGGAACACACATGGCGTGAGCAATGCTACCAAGCCCGATAAAAACGCCAAAATAAAGAATCCCCAATAGTCGCTTTTCGATTGCTCAGTCGGCTGATTTTCGATAACAGTATTTTGTACAATATTGGGCTCAATTGTATTATTACTTGAATCATCTGAGACTACAGCCGCTATATTTTCGCTCGATACAGTGGTGGCGATTGTTTCAGATTGGGGCGATTTTACAGGCGTTTTTTCTTTCACCGTAGCCTTCTCGGTTTTCTTTGGTTCTTCTAGGGGCATCGTACTGCTCACCTCTATTTCACTTCCCAAAGAAAATTCTTCATCTTTTGGCGGCAAACACACACCGGTTTCCAATGAACATGTACTGTACTCAAAAGTACCTTTGATTTGAGGTTTGTCCGATAATATTTTTACCTTTTGTACAAACTCGGCTTTATCTGTAAAATAGTCATACTCCCCTATATACTCATCTACCTTATGTCTGGCCTTGATAGGCTTAATATTGCCTAAAAGTTCATAAGTGGCATTTTTTTCAAAGGCAAATGTAGTAGAAGGTGCCATTTCGTATGGACCGACAGAGTACATATACCAGCCTTTTTTAAGCTCAGCTGTAAAAACGATTTCTATCGTTTCACCTATTTTCGCAGATGTTTTTGAGGATTTATACGACCATTGAGCAGGTTTTTCTACTTGTGCTTGTATCAAAACTGCGTACAGCACCAAAGTCGCAATCGAAAATAATTTCTTCATTGGTTAAATGATATTATAGATTTCTATACAAAGATTGTCAAATATCGGTTCAACGTGGCAATAAATATCTTTATTTCATCTAATCAATTTATGATTCTTCTGCACAATTAAGGGTTTTCATTACTTTTAGTCTCCTGTCTCGGTTATTTTTACAAACTTTGAAGTTTATTATCTCCATCAAAACTGTTAAAATGCGATTCATAAATTTTATATTGATACTTACAATAGCGTCTACTACACACATCTATTCTCAATCTGTCCTTGAGCAAAACTTTAAAAATCCCCCCATAGAGTCTCGGCCAAAAGGATTATGGGACTGGGTAAATGGCAACTTTAGTTACAATCAAATAAAATACGAACTGAAAGAATCGTACGATAAGGGCATGGGCGGTTTTGATATTTGGGATGTGGGTGGCAAAGCCGATGAAAAAAACATGATGCCCGAAGGCCCGGCATTTTTGAGCGATGAATCTGCCGATGCCATTGCCTTCACGGTGCGTGAGGCAAAAAAATACAATTTAGAAATAGGTCTTATTTCTTCAAGCAGTTGGAACGATGGCGGTAGCTGGGTACAACCCATCGATGGTGTTTTTGGTATTTACAAGACAGAAATAAAAATAAAAGGGGGTGAAAAAGTGAATATTAAACTTCCCAACCCTCAGCTTGAAAAAAACTATGGGGGATTTTCTTCAAAAGATAGAAATGAAATTAATTATAAAAAAATACTTAAAGATGTAAAAATAATGGCCACAAGGCCAAGAGACAAAAGCATTGACATCACCGAATTTGTTGATAGTACAAGCACTTTGCTTTGGGATGCCCCCGAAGGCAGCTGGACGATAACCCGCTATGTGGCAGCCAGCACAGGGCAGCAATTGGTAGTTCCCAGTCCAAACTCCAATGGGCTCATGATAGATCACTTTAGTGCCACAGCCCAAAAAAACAACTTAAACTATATCATAGGCAAGCTGACCCCGCGTTTGGGAGCAGATTTGGGCAAAGCGGGACTAAGCTATCTGTATGTGGATAGTTATGAATTGAAAGGCGCAGCTTGGTCGCTGGAACTGCCTGTCGAATTTAAAAAACGCAGAGGCTATGATATGATGCCTTATATCTCTATACTTTTTGGTGACCAATTCTTTGGTGATGACACCACAAAAAGATTTATGTACGACTATAAACGAACGCTTTCAGATATGATTATTGAAAATCACTATCTATTGGGCAGGCAAATATGCGAACAGTATGGCACAGGCTATGTGGCAGAAGCTGCCGGTCCGGGCGAGCCCGTTCACAATTGCCCATTTGAGTCTTTGCGTTCTTCCGGAGTACTTACAAAACCCAGAGGTGAATTTTGGCTGGGTATGGAAAAAAGAACCGATAAAGATGGCAATAGCAACCTCGATATGATAAAAGGTGTGGCCTGTGCTTCGCATATTTATAATCAAAAATATGTAGAAGCAGAGTCTTTCACTACAGTGCCTATGTATAAAGAAGATTTTAATGCTTTGAAAAAAGCTGCCGATAACGCCTTTTGCGATGGATTAAATAAAATTGTGCTGCATACCTATCAGCACAATGTACCCGAATCGGGGAAGCCCGGATACAATTATCCATTTGGCACTGTTTTTGGCACATTCCAACCTTGGTGGCAACTCTCAAAGGGTTTTTTCGATTATTTGTCTAGGGTCAGTTATTTGCTTCAGGAAGGTAATTTTGTAGGCGATGTTCTTTTTTACTATGGCGACCAAGCTCCAAATTTTGTCAAAGAAAACACTTACAGAAAACTCACAGGACCCGGATATGATTATGATGTGACCAATTCAGACATATTGCTCAATAAACTATCTGTAAAAGATGGTAAGTTGGTGTTGCCCCACGGACAAGAATATAGAATCTTGGTATTGCCCGACAGCAAAGAAATGCCTTTGGAAGTAATGAAAAAAATAGAGCAATTGGTTGCCAATGGAGCAGTGGTGGTAGGAAATAAGCCCTCTAAAGTGCCTTATTTACAGAATTTTTCTGCCCATGAAGCAGAACTGAATAAACTTGCTGCCAAAGTATGGGGAATGTGTGATGGCAAAAAAATAAGGGAAACTGCTTATGGCAAAGGCAAAATATATTGCGGACTGTCAGTTGGCGAGGTATTGACAAAACTAAATGTGGCAAAAGATGCAAACTTCACCAGCACACAAGATACTTCAAAAATCAAATACATCCACAGGCTCACTCAACAAGGCGAACACATCTACTTTATTTCAAATCAAGCCAAAAAGGCCGACCGATTCGATGCTGCTTTCAGAGTGTCGGGGTTAGAGCCTGAATTGTGGGATTTGAACTCCGGAAACATCACAGTACAGAAATATTATTCTACAAAAGATGGCGTCACCATACTACCTATGTCTTTGCCTGTCAATGGTTCTGTGGCCGTAATATTTAGAAAAAAAACTGCTACTATAGGAAATGTGTCCACTTACATCTATAATGAAAACAATGAACCCATTTTCCCTTTGCAAAAAGGCAAAACTAAGTTTTCAAAAGAAATATTTCCAAAAGGAATATATAATGTAAGTGTAAATGGCATAGCAAATACGTTTAATATCAATACATCTACTGTTTCTTTGAAAGCCCCTTGGGATGTGCGTTTCCCTTTTGGTTTTGATGCACCTATTTATAATACATTTACAGGACTCAACTCTTGGACAGAATCAAAAAATGATGGAATTAAATATTTTTCAGGTACAGCCACTTACAGTAATACTTTTGAACTGAACAACACCGACCCAAGCAAGCAAGCCATTCTTGAATTTGAAGAAATTCGTGATATGGCAGAAATATGGCTCAATGGCCAAAGAGCAGGGTTTGTGTGGGCGTTTCCTTACCAAATAGACGTGACGGGCATGCTCCGCAGTGGTAAAAATACCATTGTGATAGACGTAGCCAATGGCATAAACAATCGCAGGGTAGGCGATGCCAACGAGTCAAATCCAAGAAAGTTTACATTCTCAAACATCGATAAAGGCAATTGCGCTTGGTGTGACGATTGGAAGAAAGTATCGCTTATGCCTTCAGGTATAATAGGAGATGTAAAAATTTTGTTTTCTGAAACAAAATAGTCCTATTTCAAATGTTTGGTATAGAGCGAAGCCGCTATATTTTCTATTAATGATTTGGGAAGAAAATCTATCGCTTTCACCGAAAACCAATTGCTAAAGCCGGGAATTATCTCGGCTTTTCCTTTAAAGAGTCCTTGAACAGCAATTTTCGCTACAGCATCAGCTTTCATGCTAAATTTTTCGGCCAAAGCCTCCATTGCTTGCATGCCTGCCCTGTTTGTAAAGTTTGTTGAAGTAGCACCCGGGCTCAAGCATGAAACTGAGATATTCTTCCTTTTCAATTCATGCCTCAATCCTCTGGTAAAAAGCAACACGAAGGCTTTACTGGCCGCATATAAACTTAGCGCAGGCACCGCTTGGTAAGCTGCTGTGCTAGCCACATTGAGTATATACGATTTATTAGAATTTGATAAAATAGGAACAAACAAATAAGTGAGCTCTACCAACGCAGCGTTGTTCACTTGCAGCATTTTCATTTGCTCCTCTAGCGAGAGTTTTTCAAAATAACCCCAAATACCATAGCCGGCATTATTTATTAAAATCTCAATTGGGTATTTGTTGCTCTCCACCCATTCTAACAATTTTCTTGCAGCACCCTTTTCAGACAAATCGCATGGAAATGTAAAAACATTTACTTCATAGCGCTCCGAGATTTCTTTCGCAGTAGATGCTAGTTCGCTCTCCGAACGTGCCACCAATAACAAATTATACTTGCGCTTGGCAAGTTCTAGAGCTATTTCTTTGCCAATACCTTTACTTCCGCCTGTGATGAGTGCAAACACCTTTGAAATATTTAAAATGGCCGATTTTCTTTTACTTTAGCAAATGCATAAACCTTTGGTAAAGTCTTGGCTTGCTGTTCTCGCTTCTGGGTTTAAACTTACCCGTAATGAAGGGCACATACATTACCCTGCGTCTGCTTATTTCACCCGTTAGTGGCGACAAAGCTACTCTGTGCCACAGTCTGCCATCGTGTACCGTCAAGTCCCCGGCCTCTACGTTCAATCCTATTTCTTCCGGATCGGGTTCATAGTCCAAAAAATATTTTTTTCTAAAAAGCAGCTGCCTCAACGATTGCTTGTGTGTGCCGGGAATCAATCTCAAACCACCATTATCAGTAGTAGAGTTGTCCAAATGAATGCCTACATTCAGCATTGGCATTATCTTCTTTCCGTAAAACACATCTCTTAAGCTATCTGTGTGCCAACCCATTTGGCTGAATTTGCTATGCTCTGTGTTTATGTAGTGGTTTATTACCAAGCCGTCTTTTTCATACTCTCCTACCCTGCAATTTTTCGCTTTTGGTCCCAACAATGGAAAAAGCGATTTAAAGCGCTCATCTGTCAATAATTTATGCAGCGTATCGTTAAATAAAGACGAAAATGCAAAGCGCTGCACTATTTTTCTTCCGTCAATATCAGCCCCATACTTAATTGGTACACCATTCACCATTTGTACATCTTCCGCTATCCATTTGGCTTGGATAGCTTCCATCGCTTTGTGAATATCCGCTACATATTCCTTCGATATAAAACTTTTGAAATGAATAAACCCATGTTCTTCAAAAAAGGCCATTTGTTCATCGGTCAGTTTACTGCCGAGTTCAAATTTTGGGTATTTAAATTCTCTCATATATCAATATGATACTTAAAAATAAATATAAGGGATGCTCGATTAAAATATTATATAAATTACTGCAAAATATAAATTAGAATCATCACTCACAATTTCTAAGCCACTTTCAAAGACTTATATTTTGATTTTTCGAAATGCTCACGCGCATAATCTAGTGTTATCACGAAGTCATCGTTGTGCTTCATAGATGGTAATTCAAACATAGCATCGGTCATTATTGCCTCACAGATAGAGCGCAAACCTCTTGCACCTAGTTTATATTCAAACGCATTTTCTACTATGTAATCAATGGCTTCTTCTTCAAACATCAGCTTCACATCTTCCATCTCAAAAAGCTTTTGATATTGTTTTACCAAAGCGTTTTTAGGTTTGGTCAAAATATCTTTTAGTGCCGATTTGTCCAATGGATTTAGAGATGCTACCACAGGCAATCGACCTATCAGCTCAGGAATAAGTCCAAATGTTTTTATGTCCATTCCCGTCACATATTGAAGCAAGTTGTCTTTATCAATCTCGTTCACAAGCTTGTTCGATTTAAAACCTAGCGGCTGTGTGTTCAATCGAGCTGATATCACTTTATCTATCCCTTCAAAGGCTCCCCCACATATAAAAAGTATGTTTTCCGTGTTGATTTGAACATATTTTTGCTCCGGATGCTTCCTTCCACCGGTCGGAGGTACATTGGCCACTGTACCCTCCAGCAGTTTCAAAAGCCCCTGCTGTACACCCTCTCCACTCACATCGCGAGTGATACTTGGGTTATCGCCCTTTCTGGCTATTTTATCAATCTCATCTATATATACAATGCCTCTCTCTGCCCATTTCACATCTCCATCGGCAGCCATTAGTAATCTTGAGAGTATGCTTTCTACATCTTCGCCAACATACCCGGCTTCTGTCACTACAGTAGCATCGGCTATACAAAACGGCACATCCAAAATTTTTGCAATTGTTTTAGCCAAATATGTTTTTCCCGTTCCCGTCTCTCCTACCATTATCATGTTCGACTTTTCAATAATGACATCATCGCCTATGTCTTTATTTTTTTGAAGTAAACGTTTGTAGTGGTTATACACAGCCACACACATAGCCTTCTTTGCCTCATCTTGCCCTATTACAAACTGGTCAAGATGGCTTTTCATATCTATGGGCTTTATGAGCTTGATAGGCCTTTCTTTCTTCTGCTCCTTCTTTTCTTTCTCTGGGCTTTTTTTCTGCTCCTGCAGCACTATCGAATGGCCTCTTTCTATACACTCATCACAAATGTTGGCATCCAATCCCGACAAAAGGAGATTTACTTCATTACGGCCCTTTCCGCAAAAAGAACAAAATTGTGGTTGGCGTTGCATGGTTTTTGACACGCTATTGATGTTAAATTATTGTAAACTTAAATAAAAAATCCCATTCCTCTATTAGAAATGGGATTTAAGGAATTCATAAACTATAAATTATTTTTTGGCTTCGCCCGATTGCTCTTTCATTGCTCTGGTTACTTCCACGTTTGCTATTGGTGTGGCAGGAGCCTTCAACACTACAAAATTATCAGTTTTAATGTCGCCCACACGAGCCGATTTTCCTACTTCCAGCGCAGTGATGTCCATTTCTATTACCTCAGGCATATTTTTTGGCAAAGCTTTCACCTTCAAGTGAGAAATACGTTGAACTAATTTTCCACCTTTCAACACACCGGCAGCTGTACCTTTTAATTTCACCGGGATTTCCATATTCACCTCTTTGTCTTCTTGCAATGCCAAGAAATCAACATGCAACAGCATATCGTTTACAGGATGAAATTGGATTTCTTGTTTGATAGCCTTGTATTCTTTGCCTTCTATATTCAATTTTACAAATCTGGCCTCAGGAGTGTAAATCAAATCTTTAAATAAATAAGCAGGCGCATAAAACAACTCGTTTACTCCTGTTCCATAAAGTACACATGGCACATTTCCTTCCATACGAAGTGCTTGTATCTGCGCTTTTGTGAGATTTGCTCTTTTAAACCCTATAATCTCTATTGTTTTCATTTTTGATAAATGTTAAAGTGTAAATAAATATTAAAGAAATAATGAACTCACTGAGCCGTGCTCGTGAACTTTTTTGATAGCCAATGCAAACAGATTTGCTACCGACAATACTTTTATTTTGTTTGATGACTTTTTGAGCGGAATCGAATCGCTTACCACTAATTCCGTCAATGTAGAACTCTCTATGTTTTCGTATGCTTTGCCCGATAAAATCGGATGAGTTATAATCGCTCTTACCGACAACGCACCTCTTTCTATAATCAAATTTGCTGCCTTCGATATTGTCCCTCCCGTGTCTATCAAATCATCTATCAATATCACATTGGCATTTTCCACATTTCCTATCAATTGCATCGATGCCACTTCATTTGCCTTGGCTCTGTGCTTATCTATCACCACCAGTTCACAATTCAGTGCCTTTGCATAGGTTCTAGCCCTAGACAAACCTCCCACATCGGGCGATGCTACCACCAAATTTTCCAAATTCAACGATCTGATATAAGGTATAAACAACGTTAAACCATCTAAATGGTCAACCGGAATATCAAAAAAGCCTTGAATTTGACCTGCGTGCAAATCCATAGTCATCAATCGGTCTACACCAGCAGCTTTAAATAAATTAGCTACCAATTTTGCTGTTATTGCCACTCTTGGTTTATCCTTCCTGTCCTGCCTCGCATATCCAAAGTATGGTATTACTGCCGTTACATAACTTGCCGAAGCCCTTTTGGCTGCGTCTACCATTATCAATAACTCCATCAAATTATCAGCCGAAGGAAATGTAGATTGTATTAAAAACAATTCCATTCCTCTCACTGATTCATCGTAGCTGATGAAAATTTCACCATCACTAAATCTCTGACGAGTAATCTGACCTAGCTTATCTCCGTAGGCCTTGGCAATTTGTTCCGACAAATAAAGCGATTCAGTACCGGAGAATATCTTTACAGTAGATGGCATAACAGTATGTAGAAACCGATTTTTCGGTATAAATACTCAGTTTTGAAAATGAGGGTGCGAAATTACTAAAAGTTAAACCAAAATAAAAATTACTAGCCAACTATTTAATACTCATTTGTTTAAAATATAATACAGTAGAAAATTTATAACCTATCCATGTAAAAAATGGGGCTGCTACTATATCAAAAGTGTAGTGATTGTGCTGAATCATCAACAAAAAGCCTACAAGACAAGTGGCGACAAAAAATATTTTTTTCAATACAGGGTGTTGTACACTCAAATAAGCCAAAAACATTACTGAGGTATGTCCTGAAAAAAACAAGTCTTTATTTATTACTTTCCCTGCATACACGAACTGATCCAAAATAGGGTCTGTGAGTTTTACATAACCTTCAGGAGCTTCTAAAGAAAACATGTAGATGAAAAAATATCTCATTATTACTACCACAGCCCAAGTCATGGTAGCAATTGCAAAATCTTTGGGCTTAAATACTAGCCAACCTACAGCTATCAGTAAGCTCAAATTCATTATACCCCATATCAAATACGACACATCGTATGATGGTAACAAGGTTAATATAAAATCATTTACTCTTACTCCTTCTCTGTTTTGAATGTAATTTAAGAAATACGGACTTATGGTTACTACACAAAAATTAAGCATGATAGAAATGCTTAAAAAAATCACAAACTTTAATTCAAGAGTAGCTACTTTCCATCTGCTTAACCTAACGGCAATATACTTCATAGTGTTGTTCTGTTTATAGATAGCTATAATGTGTTATAATTTTTACACACTAATTATTCATTACAATATATAGCCAAGTGCCATCCCAAATGAAATAATCAAAATAGAAGGCACCCTCTCAGTCATTAAAGCTACAAAACTTCCGCCTATTAACAATAAATTAATATAGTTATGTTCCACATTATCAAACAGATATATCGCTACTCCTACTACTAATCCCGAACTCACTGCATTAATGCCTTCCAAAGCCGCTTTTACCACCCTATTTTTCTTTAAGCCATTCCAAAAGCCAAATACAAAAAAAATCATAAAAGTACCCGGCAAGAAAATTCCAGCCGTAGACAGCAAACCTCCTGTAATCTCTCCTACTATTCCATACTCTCGCATGGATAATGCGCCTATATAAGAACTTATTGCAAAAATTGGCCCTGGAATGGCCGACACTAAAGCATAACCGGTCAAAAACTCCTCTGACGTTAAGTATGATTTCAAAGTGACATACTCTGTGTGTAAAAGAGGAATCAGCACTTGGCCTCCACCAAATATCAACGCACCATTTCTGTAAAAACTTTCAAATAACTTCACAGGGATAGATTTTGTTATGATTCCTATTAAAAATGTTGCTACAAACACAACAACAAACAATATAAAGTTGGCCCACTTAATTTCCATAACTTGTGGTTCATCCTCGGGTAAAAGCTTGTATTTATACGTTGTAGACAACCCACCTGCCAAAATGATAAGAGGAGTTATATAAGGCGATCTGAAGAAATAACCTAAAACAGAGGACAAAACCAATAACAAAATTCCTAAATTGGTCTTTATGACTTTGGTACAAATAGTCCAAGCTGCATAAGCCACAAATCCCACTGCAAGAGGCTCTAAGTATTTTGTAAAAGGCATTGACAAATTTTGGTCAGAAAAGTAACTTATACTTATCGCAGCCAAAGTCATGATAAACATAGAAGGAAAAACCCAAACCAGAAGTGTAAAATAAGCAAGCTTTGCCCCACCCAATTTATACCCAATGGCTGTGATTGTTTGGGTAGACGAGGGCCCCGGCAATACTTGACACAAAGCATTCAGTTCCAGTAATTCCTCTTCTGTTAAATACTTCCTTTTTCGCACCATTCTATCTAAAATCAATGGCAGATGAGAATGTGGACCACCTATGGTAGTGATAGCCAGTAGGAATATATCTTTCAAAAAAATAAAAAATCTAAGCTTTTGCACTGTTTATTGTAGATTTTCTACCAATGATACGTAAAAATTAATTTAATATACAAAAAAAGAGGGGCTTACGCCCCTCATAAACAAAATAAATATGATTAATTAATAATTAGTACCTGCTCTTATCATCGCACATCTAAACCCTATAGTGGCAGTAGACGAATCTTGATACAAGAATCTTCTAGTACCGGGCGATAGCCAATAAGCTACATCTTTCCACGAACCACCTTTGTAAACTCTCACTGAATCATCAACCAAAGATGTCCATTCTTTTTTGTTATAGTTTCTAGCTTCATCAAACACTCCGTCTCTTCTCAGCGAGTTCAAATCATCAAAATCTTGAAATGAATTCGGACGATATACATCATAAACCCATTCATTTACATTTCCAGCCATGTTGTACAATCCATAATCGTTTGGAGGATACGAATAAATGTAGTCCGTAATCATTGCACCATCGTTCAACTTACCTGCTATACCCGCATAATCACCACGACCACGCTTAAAGTTAGCAAGAAAATTACCCATCTGATTTCCATAAGGATTTCTTAGTGCATGTCCATCCCAAGGATAAAGCCTTGCGTGTGTTTGATTCTCGTCAAGCCACTGAGTACCCACCAAAGCTTTAGCAGCATATTCCCACTCAGCCTCAGATGGTAAACGATAATCTGGCAATACAATACCCGACTCTAATGGTATACGACCACCTGCCTTCGCAATATCAACCAAATCAGGTCTATCCGCTTTCACAGCAAGCTGTTTGTTTACCACAGCCGATCTCCATTTACAATAAGCATCGGCTTGATTCCATGATACACCCACAACAGGGAAATATCTAAAACCAGGATAGCGGAAATAATGATCAACATATGGGTCGTTATAAGAAAGCGATTGCTTCCATACTGTGGTATCAGGCAAGGCTCTTATGTAAGCCGGTGATTGCATACCACCCGAATCTTTGGCTATATAAAAAAGATACTCAAGCCAGTGGATATTTGCAATCTCAGTTTCATCCATAAAAAATGAGGTAAGAGTAACCGTTCTTTCAACGTTGTCTCTTGTATTCATAATATCTTCTTCAAAAGAACCTAGAATAGTTCTTCCACCCTCTATGAACACTAAGTTTGGCCCATCAGGTTGGCCTTTGTAAGGATTTACTTGAAAGCTACTGTCCTCATCATTGTACGGCAAACCCGTAGCAGTACTAATGCTGCCAGGCTCGCTACTGTTGGGCTTCCCACCCTTAGAACAGGCCACAGCCAAAGCACCAATGGCTAAAAAATATGGAATAGATTTTACAAATAACTTATTTTTGAACATAACTATAGTGTAATGGATTGCTAAGCAAAGATTTCGCTAATATATGTAACAAATTTTTATCTGCAAACACAATAGCTGAAATATTAGATAATTACTTAAAATTTAATCATTTAAAGCTTTTCATAAGAAGAAAAATGCATATAAGCACCCTTTAAACACGAACAGCCACTGAATATGTTTCAGTGGCTGTTCGTGTGAGTGTGTTTGTTGGTTTGTTTGATTCTCCGAACCGGTTATACTCTAGGAGTAAAATAAGGTTGGCGGCTACATACTCTTGCGCATATTAT
>ERZ1066116.100-NODE-100-length-52827-cov-13.126033_pt1 | contig 52827 bp, 46 predicted proteins | sample MGYA00382763_ERZ1066116 | MGnify/ENA primary metagenome ERZ1066116 (study PRJEB33369, sample SAMEA5778346) | biofilm metagenome | biome: Industrial cooling water; feature: Water cooling tower basin; material: Biofilm | place: United Arab Emirates | collected...
ACATTTAACTCTACAGGTAAATCGGGACAACAAAACAAAGTGATAACTGTGTTTTCAAATGCTAAAACAGCACAATCACAAGTATCTATTGTTTGCAACGTAGTTCCAGCCGATGCACCTGCTGCTCCCGCAGGAGACCAATCTGCACCGAAATAATTTCCTTTTTTGGAAGAAAACAAACACACAAGCCGATCTGATTTCTCTTTTTGGCTTGTGTGTTTTTATTTACAGCTTACACAACTCGATATTTTATAAACTTCCTACCAGCTTAAATTTTTTCCCCGGTAGTGACACCACCAGACCTTCAAATTCCAATGTCAGCAATGTAGAGGATAACAAACTTTGTGCTATCCCTGTTTGCCAACCCAATTCATCGATATGCAATAAGTCCGCTTGCTGCAACGCCTGTACCACTTTAAGTTCTACATCGCCCAAACCACTTAAATCAATCACTTTTTTCGCACTCTGTTCCGGTTTTTGTTTCTTTACTACATCCCAATTCAGTGCTTCCACCACATCGTAAGGACTAGTGTATATTTGTGCTTTGTGGTTTTTTATGAGTGCATTGCAGCCTTCAGAATATTTTTGACCTATTGTGCCCGGCACAGCAAATACCTCTTTGTTGTAGTCATTGGCCATTTCGGCTGAGATCAAAGCCCCACCGCTTTCAGCTGCTTCTACTATAATGACGGCATCGGCCAATCCTGAGATGATTCGGTTTCGAGCCGGAAACATTGTTTTGAGTGGTGTAGTACCGAATCTATTTTCAGACACCAATGCCCCCTGTTGCACAATTTGTTTGGCCGTGTCTTTATGAGCAGCAGGGTATACAGTGTCGAGGCTATTGGCAAGTACTGCCACTGTGTCGAGCCCATGCTTTAAAGCCGCTTTGTGTGCCACAATATCTATTCCATAGGCCAATCCACTCACTATCAAAGGTTTATAGCTACTCAAACCTTCAATAATTTCATTTGTCACTCTATTGCCATATTCGGTAGATTTGCGTGTACCTACAATAGCTATGCTTTTGGGATAATGAGCAATATTTTTCCCTTTTACATATAATAAGGCGGGTGCATCAGGTAGTTCGCGCAATCGTTTTGGGTAGTGTTCGTGTGTAAAAAACACAATATCTACTCCCAACTTCATACCTTTGTCAATTTCTTCCTCCGCAGCTTTAATCAATGTTTCTTTGGGCGAAGACAAAGCTTCATAAAGTTTACGACTTTTTATACCGAATTTTTCAACCCAATCCATAGCCGTCATAGACATTAATATTTCGGCACTACCTGTCTTCTCTATGAGTCTTTTGATTACTTGGTTGCTGATTCCGGGCAGCCTACACAGGGCTATTTCAAATATTTTTGATTGTTCTGTCATTTTGTGGTTACTTTCCACACCTTAAAAGTGATAAATCTTTCCAAAATTAGAAATTTAAAGCTATTTTTATTTCAAATTTTATCCTAAGCCAATGAAGTATATATTTTTGACATCGTTTTTTATTGCCATATATATTTTTTCTCAACAAACTATGGCTCAAAGCCTCAAAGCTGAGTTTGACAGTGCAAAGGTTTACATTCAAAAAAATAAATTTTCAGAAGCCACTCCTTGGCTTGAAAAAGCACGCCAAACCATAAAAACTGCCGCTGCTTATGACACTGCCTCGTATGGCGAGGTGCTACGTTTACTTTCGATATGCTATGCACGCACCAACAGATTGGCAGAAGCAGAAGCTACTTTTAAAGAAAATGTAGATGTGTTTGCATCCATGCCTACTAAAAAAAACCAACTGGCAGCGTCCTTATTAAATTTTGGCGTATTTTATTATAACCAAAAGAAATTCAAAGAAGCATTGCCTATTTTTCAACGTGCCTATTTCGTTAAAAATGCCATCAGCACCGAAATTTCTGGCGACCATCTCTCAATATTAAACAGTTTGGCAAATACCCAGCTCAATTTAAAAATGTATGTGGAAGCCGAAGACAGTTTCAAAAAATTAGTAAAAGGGCGACTTGATTTGAATGGGGGTAATAGCCAAGAATACATTCAGGCATGCAATTCGCTTGCTAATTTGTATAAAACCATTCAAAGGAATGACAAAGCACTGGAGTTGTATTTGGAAATATTGGAAGGAGTGAAAGCCAATAAAACAGAAAATAGCAAGGAATATGCTCAAGCAGCCATGAATGTGGCTTTTATGTACAAATCGATAGCCAATTTTGCTAAGGCTGAACAATATTTTGCCCAAGCACATGATGTTTTTCAAACAATTGCAGGCGAAAAATCGCTTGATTATGCGGGCGCACTTTTAAACTTGGCAACTGCCATGCGTATGCAAGGCAAATACACCGCGGCAGAGCCTTTGTATTTCAAAGCCCAAAATCTGTTCAAAGAAGTAGCAGGCGAAATCAGTGCAGAGTATGCCAGTGTGTTGAACAACATGGCTTTGTTCTACAGCGAAATTGGTAAATATGACTTAGCAGAAACTTCATATAAATATGCCATAGAAATAAGTAGACAAACGTTGGGAGAAAAACACCCCGAAATGGCTACTACATACAGTAATTTAGGGCTATTATACAAGGGAATGGGGCAATATGAGCAAGCGGAAAATATGTTGAAGAAATCTCAAAAAATAAGAAAAGAGATTCTTGGCGAAAAACATCCCGAGTATGCCACCTCGCTCAATAATTTGGCCGGATTATACGAAAATATGGGACGACTAAGCGAAGCCGAACCGCTTTACAAACAATCGCTAAGCATCATCAAATATGCTATAGGCGAAAAAAATCCAGAGTATGCATCTACATTAAACAACTTGGCCGGAATTTATGAATCGCAACAAAAATATGCCCAAGCAGAACCACTCTACAAACAGGCATTGCAAATAATAAAGGAAACTTATGGTGAAAATCATCCTGACTATGCTACCACGCTTAACAACTTGGCATTGCTTTTAGAAGATTTGGGTAAGAAAGACGAAGCAGAACGGTTGCACAAACAAAATATAGAGTTTACAAGGCAAGCTTTGGGCGAAAAACATCCCAACTATGCTACATCTATTAACAATTATGCCATACTTTTAGAAAACTTAGGAAGATATATTGAAGCAGAAAAATATTTTTTAATGGCTTTAAATATCAGAAAAGAGGCACTCAGCGAAAAACATCCGGCCTACACCACAACTCTATATGATTTGGCCAAGCTTTACACAGCTACAAAAAATTATAGTTCAGCTGATGCCTATTGGGATAAAGCGTTAAGCAATTATTTGTATCAAATCGATGCATATTTCCCTGCTATGAGCGAAAAAGAGAAAGGGAAATTCTATTTCACCATAAGTCCAAAGTTTGAGCAATTCAATTCGTATGCTCTGCTTCGCAACAGTCAAAATTCGGCTATTTTAGGCAAAATGTACGATTATCAGTTGGCTACAAAAGCACTTTTACTCAACTCTACCAACAAAGTTAAACAGCGAATATTGAATAGTGGCGATTTTGTACTAATAGAAAAATATAAAAATTGGGTATCGCAGAAAGAGCTTCTTTCTAAAGCAGCCTCGATGAGTAAAGAAGAACTAAAACAAAGCAACATCAACGTAGATCAACTTGCTTTGGCTGTAAACGAGCTTGAAAAAGAACTCAATGCATCATCACAAATATTCAAAGGAAGCAACGAAACTAAAAATGTTGGCTGGCAGGATGTACAGAAAAAACTCAAAGCCGATGAAGCCGCCATAGAAATTATTCGTTTTACAAAGTATAGATTTGATTCATCGGGCATATACACTGCGGACTCAATTTTGTATGCTGCGTTGGTGTTGCTACCCGGCTCAAAAACAGGCCCTGAGATAGTGGTGTTGAGAAACGGAACGGAATTAGAGAAACAATACTTGAAATACTATAGAAATTCGATAAAAAACAGGGTACAAGATGAATTTGGCTACACTCAATATTGGTCTAAAATCAAAAAGGTGCTTCCCACAACTGTAAAAAGGGTATATCTATCGCCCGATGGTGTGTATAATATGCTGAATATGAATGTTCTCAGAAATAATCAAACGCAATCGTATTTGGCCGATGAAATAGATTTACGCATCGTCACCAATACCAAAGACCTCTTGACCACGGGCTCAGCAGAAATAAATCCCGACAAAAAAATAATATTGATAGGAAGTCCTGATTTTGCCATGAATACCCGCAAAGTAGGTGCCAATGCCAAAGGACTCACCGATGAGCAAATTTCTTTTATCGAAAGGGCCGGTTCTGGTGTCTTGGCTCCTCTGCCCGGAACTAGAATAGAGGTGGAGAAAATTGCCGGAATGATGAATACAAACGCCTGGAATGTAGACTTATATACCGAACAAAATGCGGTTGAAGAAAACCTCAAAAAACAGCAAAATCCTAAAATACTTCATATAGCTACTCATGGTTTTTTTGAACAAGATGCTTCTGTTTCAAAAAATAAATCAAGAAAAGAGGAAAACGATACCGAACAAATAGAAGAGAATCCATTATTGAAATCGGGGCTGATGTTGGCTGGAGCATCGCTCACTGTATTAAGGCGAAAAAATGAGGTAGCCAATATAGAATTGATTACCGATAAAACGAAAGAAGACGGAATTCTCACCGCCTATGAAGCCATGAACCTCAACTTAGACAAAACCGAATTGGTAGTTTTATCTGCTTGCGAAACCGGATTGGGCGAGGTGAAAAATGGTGAAGGCGTTTACGGCTTGCAAAGGGCACTGAATGTGGCCGGAGCAAAATCGATAATAATAAGTCTTTGGACAGTAAACGATGCTGCTACTCAAAAACTCATGACGCAATTTTATACAGAAATGCTAAAACCCAACACAGCAAAACGACAGGCATTCAAAAACGCACAAATGGCATTGAGAAAAGAATTTCCGGAACCCTATTACTGGGGAGCTTTTGTGATGATAGGGGAATAAGCCATGAAAAAAAACTTATGCTACAAAGAATACCCGATGACTTAGATTTTGTGAAAGAAAGTCGATTTCTGAAAACTAAGAATGCATTTTTTGCAGAATATCAACAGAAATCACCAGGCAAGCCGAGGGAAGTGTTTATCAGTAAACATACCTTAATTTTTGTTCTCAAAGGGGCAAAAATCTTTAGACTAAATAATGAAATACTGGAAGTGCCTGCCGGAGAAGTTATTTTTTTAAAAAGAGGCTGTTACATAATTTGTGAAGGCGTAGAGCGAGAAGAACAATATGAAAGTATCAGTTTATTTTTTAATGAAAACCTTTTAAGTGATTTTTGGAATAGCCATTACTATCTACTTACCCAAAATTATGCTTCTAGCAACGATTTTAATGACGTTTTAGTGCTTAAAGAAAATACAATGTTAGCACACTTTCGTCAAACTATGATTAGCTATTTTGAATATACAGGTTTACACTTAGAGCCACTGATTAAAAAAAAGTTCGAAGAACTCATATTGCTTTTACTTGATACAGAATACAAAAATAAAATTATTAGGTACTTTAGTCTTATCTATTCGCGTTCAAAACCTTCAGTAGAATATATTGTAAACGAGAATATATTTAAACCCGTCACAATAGACGAACTTGCTAAGCTATCTATGCGTAGCTTATCGGTTTTTAAAAAAGAATTTACTGATCAGTTTCAAGTTTCACCTAAAAAATGGATACTTGAACAAAGGCTTCAAAAAGCTCACTTTTTACTCAGTAGCACCCAAAAAACAGTGACAGAAATAGGCTATGAATGTGGATTTGAAAGCACTTCACATTTTATAAAAGTATATAAAACTCGATATAACAAAACCCCTAATACATTTAGAAACTAAAAGCGATATGTATTAGACTAAATAGACCATTTTTTTTGATTTGCATATACCACATTTGTAACCAGTTAATATGCAATCACTTGAATTGATAAATGAAAAAGATACTCTGCCCTCTAGTCGTTATTGGTACATTAGTACTTGGATGCAATTCGCATAAAGAAAATACTAGCTTAAAAAATCCTTTATTTGTTTATGACTTTAATTTGGGCCATATAGAGATATACGAACGGTTAAAAATGCTTAAAAGCATTGGCTTTGACGGTGTAGTATTAGGGTTTAATCCGGAAGATAAAAACACCCTGAATTACATCAAGGACTATCAAAATGCAATAGACTCACTTAGATTGGCATTGCCAATCAAGGCTGTATTCTTTTGGGCAGACTTTAACAGCGAATTAAGCGACTCCGTTTGGAAAGATTTAATAATCACTTTAAGAAAAGATAAGATCTATCCATGGCCAATAATAGGTGGCGACAGAAAAAAGATTGATAGTTCTGTAGTAGTAAAAAACATGCAAAAAATGGCTGATTTTGCTGCTCAAAACCAACTTAATTTAATCATTTACCCACATGATGGTGCTATAATCGCTTCAGCAGAAGAAGCCATCCCCTTTATCAAACTTTCAAATAAGAAAAATATCAAAGTTTCTCTACACCTATGTCATGAGCTGAGGGCGGGAAATGCCAAAAGGCTTAAAAAGGTGATAAAAAATATTTTACCCTATTGGGAATTAGGCTCATTAAGTGGGGCAGACACTGTATACTACAAAGATAGAGCCGATTGGAGCGATGGTATCAGGCCTTTGGCTAAGACTGTATTTGATGTGGAAAATTTTGTAAAGGAGGTACGTTCGGCAGGATATAGTGGTCCTATGGTACTACACACATATGGTATTAATGACTCTGTACCACAACATCTGATTAATTCATTTAAAATCTGGAAAAAATATTAATTATGAGAACTTTATTTATCGGAATTATACTTATAAGTAAACTTACAAATGCCCAATCACCCTTCGATGCAATAGAAAGTGCCCATTGGCATCAGGCATCAAACACATGGTTTGTGTCTAGTTTGGGTGGTGGCAAAGTTACCTTAGAAAAGGATGGTTACGGATGGCTTACTAGACTTGATGAGAATGGCAAAGTTATTAAAGATAAGTGGATCGAGGGCTTAAATGCACCTACAGGAATATATTCTACAGGCGACTTTCTATATGTTGCAGACAGAGGTGAGGTTATAGAAATAAGTGTGAAAGAAGGAAAAATTTTGAGAAAAATTAAATTAAAAGACTCTGAATTTATAAATGATGTAGCAGCAGCAGAAAATGGAGATGTATATGTGTCAGATACATTTAAAGACCGAATTTACCTTATCAGAAAAGGAAAAGATGCCGAAGTATTTATTGAATCATCAAAACTCGAATATCCAAATGGATTATTTATAGACGGTGATTATTTAATAGTGGCTACTTGGGGGCCGATGATAGATAAAAGCACTTTTACCACCAGCAAGAAAGGTAAGGTATTGAAGGTAAATTTACAGACCAAGGAAATTATGAATTTAGGCTCAGGGGCTCCAATAGCCAATTTCGATGGGATAGTAAAAGTTGGGAATTATTATTATGGAACGGACTGGATAGACGGCAAGCTTCTCAAAATATCAGAAACCGGAAGTTTTATAACCGTAGCTGAAGGATTCTATCAATTAGCTGATTTAGGATACAATGCACAAAAGAAAGTATTGGGCATACCAGAAATGAGCAGCAATAGGATTTATTTTATCTATCCTTCTGAATAAATTACTTCTTCACCGGATTTTTAAAAGGCTTTATTAATTCCTCTACTTGCTCAATAATTTGTTTTGCCTGTTCTACTATCTTCTCGCCTTCAGGCGTGGTTTTTACGGGTATAGAATTTCGGTTAAAAATGAGCGTTCCCAATTTATCTTCCATAGTTTTCACTTGATGGCTAATGGTGCTTTGTTCAGCGAAGCACTGTTCAGCCGCCTTTGAAAAACTGCCGCTCTCGGCTACGGCTATTACATATTGAAGTTGGCGCAAAGTTACCAGCATTGGGACTACAAAAAGTTTTTTTACAACACTATTAATATATCTAAAACGAGTCTATTTACTATTCTTTTCTTCACAATACAAAGTAAATATTGTCACATTACCTATAGACCATTTTGCAAACATAGCGATAGAAACTAGGTTTCAAATGATATTTAGAATAATTATTGATATTAAATGTAAATAATTTTTAAGCTATCCACTAACTTTGGGAGTTGAATTTTTTGAATTACTTATCCCTATTGTACAAATAATAAAATGAGCAAAATTAAAGTAGCCAACCCCGTAGTAGAACTAGATGGAGATGAAATGACACGTATCATCTGGAAATTTATCAAAGACAAGCTTATTTTACCCTACATCGAGCTTGATATTAAATATTACGACTTGGGCATAGAACACCGTGATGCAACCAACGACCAAGTGACGATAGATGCAGCAGAAGCAATAAAAAAATACAATGTAGGCATAAAGTGTGCCACCATCACCCCTGATGAAGCCCGTGTAAAAGAATTTAATTTGAAACAAATGTGGAAGTCGCCAAACGGTACCATCCGCAATATTCTTGATGGCACAGTATTTCGTGAGCCTATTGTTTGTGAAAATGTTCCCCGTTTAGTTCCAAATTGGACTGCACCTATTATGGTAGGTCGTCATGCTTTTGGTGACCAATACAGAGCTACCGACTTCGTGACCAAAGGTAAAGGAAAGCTTACTGTAACTTTCACTCCGGAAGACGGCTCTGCGGCTCAATCGTTTGAAGTGTATAATTTTAAAGGCGATGGCGTAGCTATGGCCATGTACAATACAGACGAGTCTATCAGAGGTTTTGCACACTCGTGTTTCAATGTGGCTTTACAAAAAAAATGGCCTCTATATCTGTCAACAAAAAATACCATTTTGAAAAAATATGATGGTCGTTTCAAAGACATATTCCAAGAAATATATGACAAAGAGTTTAAAACCAAATTTCAGGAAGCAGGCATTGTGTATGAACACAGGCTTATTGATGATATGGTGGCATCGGCCTTGAAATGGAACGGGAATTTTGTTTGGGCTTGTAAAAATTATGATGGAGATGTACAGTCGGACACCGTGGCCCAAGGTTTTGGTTCATTAGGGTTGATGACCTCTACACTTCTCACTCCCGATGGCAAAACCATGGAGGCAGAAGCGGCTCACGGCACTGTGACACGCCACTACAGAGACTATCAAGCTGGTAAACCTACCTCAACCAACCCTATAGCATCTATTTTTGCTTGGACTCGTGGACTTGAATTTCGTGGCAAACTCGATGGAAATCAAGAACTTATCCATTTCTGTCAAACTCTCGAAAAAGTGTGTGTAGAAACCGTAGAAAGCGGTAAGATGACCAAAGATTTAGCAGTTTGTATACACGGAAATAGTGTAAAACTAGGCGAACACTATCTAAATACAGAAGATTTTCTTTCTGCCATTGACAACAACTTGAAAATAGCACTCAAAAAATAGTGTATTTATTTTTTCAAAACAAAAAGGGGCAAAAGCCCCTTTTTATATTAATTTTATGTTAAGGCTTACTGTTGATAAATAACCAATCGTATATTTGTAGTAAACTATTCCATACTCAAATAGAAATCTTTTATTGAAATAAACTTTGTTGTTAAATAAAAGATTTAATACTTTTACGTTTATAGAACAATATTAAGAATATTTTGTACTAATTATGACATTCTTGTCAAGTATCAAGTTGGGAAATGAAACGAAAAAGGTGATAGACCTTAACGTTTCTACGCTTTCTTATGATGAAGTACTTGATTCTATTTTTGATTTAGCTTCACAAAGATTTCCATCATATGTTTGTTTTGCCAACGCCCACATGGCAGTAGAGGCTCGGTGGAACAAAAATATTGCAGATTCTGTCAACAACGCTACGATAGTTACCTCTGATGGTATGTCAGTAGTCATGGCTCTGAAGTATCTCCACAGGGTGAAGCAAGACAGAACCGCTGGCATGGACATGATTTATGACTTGGTAGAAGGTGCTGAGCGAAATAATCTTTCTATATTTTTGTTTGGTAGCGAAAAATATATTGTTGATGGTTTCATCTCAAAAGCAACAAAGGAGTGTCCTAAATTGAAAATTGTAGGTGCTATAGCGCCCCCATTTGAAGTTTTTTCAGAAGCGGAAAACAATAAATTTGTAGAAGCAATAAATGAGTCGGGAGCAAATATTGTATTTGTCAGCTTAGGATGCCCAAAGCAGGAGCGATGGATGGCAGAAAATTCATCAAAAATAAATGCTACTCTTTTAGGGCTTGGTGGAGCATTTCCACTTTACGCCAACAAAACCAAAAGAGCACCTGTATTTATGCAGAAAAATGGCTTTGAATGGGCCTACAGGCTATGGCAAGAACCCAAAAGGCTGTGGAAACGCTATTTGGTCACTAACACCTTGTTTATATTCTACTTTTTAAAACAATTTTTTGGAGGCAAGAAATCTAAAAACTACTAAACGATTTATCTCAAATCCCTCATCAGTCTATTGGCAAAAATAAAGTCTTGAAGCTCTTTGACTTCAGTGTCTAAAATATTTTTATTGCTGCCCTCCCACAGTTTTTTGCCTTGATACATAAAGATGATAGAATCGCCAATCTCCATTACGGAGTTCATGTCATGGGTTACAACGATGGTAGTGGTATTGTATTCGTGGGTGAGTTCGTAAATAAGATTGTCTATCAGAATAGAAGTTTGAGGGTCAAGACCCGAGTTTGGCTCATCGCAAAAGAGATATTTGGGAGTGAGCACGATGGCTCTGGCTATCCCTACCCTCTTTTTCATTCCACCGGAGAGCTCAGAGGGCATTTTTTTGTTGCTACCTGCCAGTCCTACCCTTTCCAAACAAATATTTACCCTGTCGTGCTTTTCCGACTTCGACATATTAGAAAGCATATTTAAAGGAAACATCACATTGTCTTCTACATTCATGCTGTCGAAAAGCGCGGAGTTTTGAAAAAGCATACCCATTTCTCTGCGAATTTCCGTTTTTAAATCAGTGTCGCCTTGGGTAAAATTCCGATTATTATACAAAACATAGCCTGAGTCGGGCTTAACCAAACCCACTATGGTTTTCATCAACACAGTTTTTCCTGTACCTGATGCACCAATAATCAAATTGGCTTTGCCTTGCTCAAATGTGAAGTCTATTGGGTGTAGTATCAGCTTACCACCAAATGATTTTGATATGTTTGAAACTTGTATCACTACTATTTTTTGTGGCTATAAAACTAATGCATACACGGCAAATCCAAAAACTCTTTTTGCCATTACAAAAATTTATGTACCTGCCAAGGTCAGTATTATGGATTTTTACTCGCGGTCAGTTCTGCATATACATTGGCCTCGACTTCGCCCGCCAGTCGATCGAGGTCTTCTGAGAGTATTCTAATATTATGATCTGATAATTTAACCGGAAACTTTGCCCTAAAAATACATGAACGTTCTGTAACTAGCACTTCGCCATCGATTTTTCGTTCTTTCTCCACACCATGTATAGAAAGCTTTCCTGTGGCTTGCACTTTGTATGTTCCTTGTTCTTTAAAATTTATATTCCCAACTACTTTCCCCTCAAACTTTGCCCAATGGTGTTTGTGGCTTTCCATATACACTTCATTGAAGACTTTCTCCACAGATTTTGAGCAATTGGTAAAGTTAAAAGAAGTGATTTGCACTTTTAGACTTATGGTTTGAGAAGAAGTGTTATATCGAAGCATCATATTTTCCGAATATGCTTCGAGTAGGTTCATCCCCTTTACAGACACAAATCCTATCCGTCCGTTGAGTGTTTTCAATTCATCTTGAGCAGAGGAAAAGAGAAAAACAAAAAATGATAAGAAAAGGCTAACCAGTACTTTATTCTTATAAATATTCATTTTACGTAATTTTATTCATAAAAGGAACCCCCAAATCTAAAATTTCTCATGCTTCTACTAACTTGAATTCAGAGGTGATATGAAACTGAATTTCAGGATAGTTCTCTTGAACTTGCCTCAACGAATAGGGAGATTCGGCCAAGAAAACAGGATTTTTGTCTTTATCAAATGCTATATTGTTGTATTTGCGTTTTACAAACTCATCCAATTTCTTTTCATCGTCTGATGTGAGCCAATAGGCTTTGAAAATTTGCATGGGTCTGAAACTACAAGCTGCACCATATTCGTGCAAAAGGCGGTATTGAATCACATCAAACTGAAGTTCGCCCACGGTTCCTACCACTTTTCTATTTCCCATAGAGAAAGTAAAAAGCTGCGCCACGCCCTCGTCTGTGAGCTGCTCTATGCCTTTTTCCAATTGTTTGGTTTTCATAGGGTCGTTGTTCACCAGTTCTTTGAATATTTCCGGTGAAAAGCTGGGAATGCCTTTAAAAAGAAAATTTTCACCTTCGGTGAGTGTATCGCCTATTTTGAAATTCCCCGTATCGTAGAGCCCCACAACATCGCCCGGATAGGCTTCTTCTATAATATCTTTGTTTGAGCCCATAAAAGTGACCGGAGCAGAAAATCTCAGGTTTTTATCGAGCCTCACATGGTGGAAAAATTTATTGCGTTCAAACTTGCCCGAACATATTCTTAAAAAAGCGATTCTGTCTCGGTGTTTTGGGTCGAGGTTGGCATGGATTTTAAATACAAAACCACTGAATTTTTTATCTAAAGGATTGATTTCTCTCACTGTGGTGGGGCGGCCTTTGGGGTGGGGTGCTATTTGAATAAAAGTCTCCAAAAGTTCTTTCACACCAAAATTATTGACCCCGCTACCAAAAAATACAGGCGCAAGTAAGCCTTGCAGATACAAATCTTTGTCAAACGGCTCGTAAATTCCCTCTATCAATTCTACATCTTCGCGAAGCTTTTTGGCATTGCGCTCGCCCACGAGTTTGTCCAGATTGCTGTCTTCCAAGTTATTAAAAGCCATGGCGTTGCCCACATCGGCTTTTTTGTTAGGCTCAAACAGCAAAAGACTTTTTTCATAGAGATTATAAACTCCTTTAAAATCTGTCCCCATGCTGATGGGCCAGCTCAATGGGCGCACGCTGATGTTGAGTTTTGATTCCAGCTCGTCTAGTAAATCAAACGGGTCTTTGCCATCGCGGTCGAGCTTGTTTACAAATATGATAACGGGTGTATCGCGCATGCGGCACACCTCCATAAGCTTTTCTGTTTGTTCCTCTACCCCTTTCACACAATCTACCACCAGCACCACACTATCCACGGCTGTGAGTGTACGATAGGTGTCTTCCGCAAAATCTTTGTGACCTGGAGTATCTAACAAATTGATAGAGAAGCCTTTATATTCGAAATTCATCACCGATGTAGCCACCGAAATACCACGCTGTTTTTCTATCTCCATGAAATCGGAGGTGGTAGATTTCTTTATTTTGTTTGATTTTACGGCTCCGGCAGTTTGTATGGCACCTCCAAACAACAGAAATTTTTCCGTGAGGGTAGTTTTCCCTGCATCGGGGTGGGCTATGATGGCAAATGTTTTGCGCTTGCTTACTTCGTTTTCGAAACTCACTCTTTTTGTATTTAATATATTTTGCGCTGCAAATATCGCAAAAATGTGAGAGGTTTTCGACATAATACCCTTTGCATTTCTATAATTTGTATTCCTTAATAAATTATTCTTTTCAGTAAAACCATTTTTAGTTTTTTACCTTTGTATATTATTTAAAGGATGCACTCTCAGCCTACATACATGCAAGCCAACGACCTAGACGCCCTCGACCCCAAGCAAAACATTATTATCAAAAATGCCCGTGTGAACAACCTCAAAAACTTGAGCGTGGCTATTCCACGCAACAAGCTGGTGGTGGTCACGGGTGTATCGGGTTCAGGAAAGTCATCTTTGGCCTTTGACACACTTTTTGCAGAAGGGCAGCGCATGTATGTAGAAAGCCTCAACTCCTATGCCCGTCAGTTTTTGGGCAGAATGGAAAAGCCCGATGTGGACTACATCAAAGGTGTGTCTCCGGCCATCGCCATTGAGCAAAAGGTTTCTACCAAAAATCCACGCTCTACGGTGGGCACTACCACAGAGATATACGATTATTTAAAGCTCCTTTTTGCCCGTGTGGGGAAAACCTATTCACCGGTGTCGGGTCGTGAAGTGAAAAAAGACACCGTGACCGATGTGGTAAAATGGGTTTTTTCACATGAAGATGGCGAAAAATACATGGTTTTAGCACCTTACAAACTCAAACCCGGCAGAAAACTAAGCGATGAGCTCAATATTTTGTTGCAAAAAGGCTTCACTAGAATATTTGCTGATGGAAAACTGAGCCAAATAGAAGACATTATAAATAATAATGAAACTATAAAACTTGATTTTAGTCTGCTGATTGACCGCAGCAGTGTGGCCAAAGACGATGAGGAAGCCCAATTTCGCCTGTCTGATTCCGTGCAAACGGCATTTTTTGAAGGCGAGGGCATTTGTATCATTGATTTTCCTGCCAAAGAAAAGCGCACCTTTTCCGACAAATTTGAGGCCGATGGCATGGCTTTTGAAGAGCCTACGGTAAATCTTTTTGCATTTAACAATCCCTATGGAGCATGTAAAACGTGCGAAGGTTTTGGGCATGTGCTAGGCATAGACCACGACAAAGTGTTTCCAAACAAAAACCTGTCGGTATATGAAAATGCCATAGCACCTTGGAAGGGCGAGCGCATGGGCGATTGGCTCACGCCACTGGTGAAAAACGGAATAAAATTTGATTTCCCCATTCACAGGGCTATCAATGAACTCACTCACGAGCAATACGAATTGCTTTGGCAAGGAAATGAATATTTTGAAGGGCTGAACACTTTTTTCAAGTTTTTAGAAACAGAAAGCTATAAAATTCAATACCGAGTAATGCTTTCGCGCTACAGAGGGCGCACGGTATGTCCCGATTGCCGAGGCACTCGATTAAGAAAAGATGCCCAATATGTAAAAATCAGTGAAAAATCCATTACCGATTTGGTATTAATGCCCATAGCCAAGGCACTGGATTTTTTTAACCATCTGAAACTGAGCGACTACGAAACCAAAGTGGCTGCAAGGCTGGTGAACGAAATAAAAACCAGACTTTTCTACATGGACCAAGTAGGATTGGGGTATTTGACACTCAACAGACTCACAAATACACTTTCCGGAGGTGAATTTCAGCGCATTAAACTAGCTACTTCACTTGGCAGCGCCTTGGTTGGTTCTATGTATATTCTCGATGAACCAAGCATAGGCCTTCACCCACGAGACACTGAAAAACTCATTAATGTATTGCTTTCCTTGCGCGATTTGGGCAATACAGTAGTAGTGGTGGAGCACGAAGAGGAGGTGATGCGTGCAGCCGACCAAATCATAGACATTGGACCCAATGCGGGAAATTTGGGTGGAAACTTGGTTTCACAATTTACCAATTCAGATTTGGAGAAAGCCATTAAAGACAATGGCAAATCGGGCGTGGAGTCGCATACATTCAACTATTTGACGGGCAAAGACACCATAGCCGTGCCCAAAGTGAGGCGCAAATTCAAAAAACAAATAAAAATAACAGGCGCAAAAGAAAATAATCTTAAAAATATAGATGTAAAATTTCCGTTGCAGTGCCTCACGGTGGTGACAGGAGTGTCGGGTTCTGGCAAATCTACTTTGATTAAAAAAATTCTTTATCCAGCTTTGGCCAAATTGATAGACGGCAGCGGTGAAGAGTTTACAGGCAAATACGACAAGTTGGAAGGCAGTGTAGCTGAAATTAAGCAAGTAGAATTTGTAGACCAAAACCCAATAGGCAAGTCTTCGCGCTCCAATCCGGTGACCTACACCAAAGCATACGATCACATAAGAAACATATATTCCGAGCAGCAGCTATCTAAACAGCGGGGTTATAAACCTGCTCACTTTTCGTTCAACGTAGAGGGTGGTCGCTGCGAAGCTTGCCAAGGCGAAGGCTACATCACCATAGAGATGCAATTCATGGCCGATGTACGCATGAAGTGCGAAAGCTGTGGCGGCAAACGCTTCAAACAAGAAATGCTTGAAGTAAAATACAAGGACAAAGACATAGCTGAGGTATTGGAAATGACCATTGACGAAGCTATAGCATTTTTCAATGACAAACCTCGATTGCTAGACCGTATTAAGCCTTTGCAAGAAGTAGGCTTAGGCTACATCCGTTTAGGTCAATCGAGCAGTACATTGAGCGGTGGCGAAGCCCAAAGGGTGAAATTGGCCACTTTCATAGCCGAAGGCAAAAATTCTAATGAAGGTGGTATTTTATTTATTTTCGATGAGCCTACCACCGGTTTGCATTTTCACGACATCAGCAAGCTACTCACAGCCATCAATGCACTCGTAGAGCAGGGCAACACGGTAGTGATAATAGAACACAACATGGAAATCATCAAATGTGCCGATTGGGTAATAGACTTAGGCCCCGAAGGTGGTGACGGAGGTGGTCAAGTATGCTTTGAAGGTACTCCCGAAGCCATGACGCAGCTCGAAAACAACTATACTGCAAAGTTTTTGAAAGAAAAATTAAAAGTCAATTAACACACTATTAGCTGTTCGATTCAGCTATTTTGTCAGAAAGCAATTTTAATTTATCAATATCTTTCATGCCCGGTGCAGTTTCAAACTTGCTGTTAACATCTAAAGAGTAGAGTAAAGGGTTGTTTTTGTGGAAACGCAATACGTCTTCCATATCTTCCAAGTCCAATCCGCCACTTAGAAAATAGGGTTTAGTTATGGTCTTATTTTTCAGCAAACCCCAATTGAATTTCACCCCGTTTCCACCGTGGTTTTTTCCTTTGGTATCAAATAGAAAGTAGTCTGTTACATTTTCATAAGATTTGAGTATCCCAAAATCAAAATTTTCATCTATACCAAAAGCTTTGATGATTTGTAAAGGGTACTTTGTGGTACTATTTTTCAGTTCCAAAATGTACTGTGGTGTCTCGTTTCCGTGAAGTTGAAGCGCATCAAGGCGATATTTTTTTACTTTTTCCAGTATAAAATCGATAGAAGCATCGACAAAAACTCCCGTTTTGAGGGTAGTTTCAGGAAAAGTCATCAGTAATTCCGAATCTAGAACTTGCGCAGCGTTTCTGGGCGATTTTTCATAAAAAATAAATCCCATATAATCGGGAGCAAGGGCAAGCAGCTGCTTGATGTTATCGCTGTTGCGCATGCCACATACTTTGAGTTTGAGATAGGTCATTATATTTTATAGAAAATGGAAATATAGTATTATAAGGGACCTATATTCATAGAAAATTTATACAGTACTTTATTATTGATTTTTTCTACTGATTCAAAAATAAAAATACTTTGAATCTCTTCTGCTCCATAGTTAAGTCCTTCATTAAATATTACAGTTGGGGTTGTCTCTGTATATCTTCTCAAAAAATTAATGCAACCAGCAAAATCTACAGGAGCATCTATATATTGACTTATGTATGATATCTTATCTACCAAATTCGAGTAAGCTTTTTTTGTATCCATATTGACTTCAAAATCATCTTTTGTCAAAATTTCTACTTTTAATACAAAATATTCACATCCAGTATTTAATATTTTAATTGAATCGCCATTGGGCAGTAAACAGGTTTCAACAGCCTCAATTCTATTTTTTTGTTGAAAAGTTGAATTCTCTTTTAGTTCACTTATTAATAGAGGCTTTGCCTCCCCCCTGATACAATCTGTATCTAAGTCTCTAAGATCAGCCATTCCATTTGTGTTATTTGAGTCAATTACTTCAATATCTGTTGTATCGGTATAATTTTTAATATTCTTTGTTTTTATTTCACATGAAGTTATTGAGTAGAATAATATTAATAAGAAAAGTCTAATAAGTATTTTAATTAGCATGGTGATTCTATTTTAAAATATTATTTTTCATATATCACAACCCCTTCTTTTTGAACGTTTTTAAATAAAGGATAAAAAGAAGACAATCGTTCAAAAGTATCTATGTGTTCAGGAATATAAGTAAACACTTTGTTGTATTTCAACATCAAGTCGCCTACCACTCGAGAAATTTTTTCTTCATAAAACTCTAAAAAATAATTTTGTCTATAGTTTGTCAATATTAAAAAGTCAATATCAGAGTACTCTGTTTCCTCATCTCTGGCATAAGAACCAAAAAGAATAATTTTTTTGATATGGCTTCCGGCAATCTCAAGCAATGCATTCTTGAAAGACTCTACCAATACAGACTTATTTATATCCATATTTTTTATTGAATTTTATTTTTGACCTCCTTTATCAATTTTTCACAAGCCAATCCCGGATTGTCGGTTTTCATAAAACTCTCGCCTATCAAAAAACCTCGAAATCCAGCTTTGGTAAGCGTCACTATCTCTTCGGCAGAATTAAGGCCGCTTTCTGCTACCTTTACAAACTCGTTTGGTATCAGTTCGGCCAAACGCAACGAGGTGTTGATGCTCACTTCGAAGGTTTTTAAGTTGCGATTGTTCACTCCTACCAAATCTACAAACGGATTTATGTATGCTTTCAGTTCCTCTTCATCGTGGACTTCGAGCAATATTTCCATAGAAAGAGATTTGGCAAATTTGGCCAGTTGTTCGCATCGCTTGGTTTCAAGATTGGCTGCAATAAGCAGCACTACATCCGCACCCCAACTCTTGGCCTCTACTATTTGATATTCATCTATCACAAAGTCCTTTCTTAAAATGGGTGTATTAGGATTTGCAACACGGGCTTTCTGCAAATCTTCTTTTGTTCCGGCAAAAAAATCGGTATCGGTCAATACAGAAAGGCATGAAGCACCTGCTTTGCCGTAGCCTTGAGTGATAAATTCTACAGAAAGTTTGTCGTTGATAATTCCCTTTGAAGGCGACTTGCGCTTGTGTTCCGCTATAATGCCAAAAGGCTGAGCCAACAAATTTTGTTTTACCGAAAGCGGTTTTCGAACAAAAAACTCCGATTTCTCAAGTTGTGAGGCACTTACAGAGGCTTTTGCAGCCGCCACTTCTTCTGCCTTTCGTGCGATGATTTTATCAAGTATATTCATTTCCATTGGTTGCTCTCAAAGTTTGTATCGAAGCAAATCAGGAGCAAGCTTATTTTAATGTATTTAGTACAAAAGTCGTGAATTTGACGATATGATTAGCGAATAAAATTAGCGAACCAATATTTTGCCCAGCGAGAGCTGCATTTCGGCTTTTCCCGTGGCTTTTATGCTGAAAATCAACCTCCCATCGTCTACAAACACCTTTTGTGGCGCAAGCCGGTCTATGCGGCAGTTCATTTTTATTCCTTCGGCTATTTTCAAATTATTCAAATACTCAGTAACAGTGGCAGCAGCATTTTTAGAATACGTTTCTACCGGTAGCGACAATTTTTCTTGAATTTTTTTTCTCATTTGCCCTTTCATCAGCCACAAGTAGCCCGATTCTATCATTTTTTTCGTTTCAGGCTCAAAATCAAAGTTTTTCACAGTTATTTTGTTGCTGACAGAATCATATTGCGGTTCGCCCGAAAAGTATACGTTTCCCGTATAATCTCCTGTGAGCAAGGTTTTTACTATCAGTTTTTGACCACTGCCATAAAACGATACAGATGAAATATTGATTTTATATTTCCCTTCTTCAAATTGAAAAGGGGCTTTGGTGAGTTTATCGTTTACCAATTGTTCAAGCTCTTTAAAGCTTACTTTTGAAACCAAATTGATGACAAACAAGCTGTCGGCATTGTTGCCTGACGATAACTCTGGCAACGACAAAGGAGCACTTTCTTCCAATTTTCCTAAAGTAGTGATGATTTTGGCTTTCATGCCTATGCCCGCTTTGATACTTTGGTTATCGCCATAGGGCGGAATAAAATACACGTTTTGGGGCTGAAGTGTAGCCCATATTTTCATTTGTTTGTCTACCGATAATGGTGTTTGTACGTATTTCCATATTTGCTCTGCCAAAGGGCGAAAAACCAAATATTTTGAAGCATTTTCATCAAATAGCTTTGCCACTTCCTGCTGTTTATCTTTGATAATTTTCTCTAAAAATTGTCCTACTGGCACTTCTAGCGGGCCTATTTTGATTTTAGGTTCTGCCATCCATTCATATCCCGCAGGTTCGGTTTGGGTTTGAAGTTTCCAATCGGGCAACGATGCTATTTTGGTTTTAAATTTGACATTGATATAAAAATCGGCCTCTTTTTCTGCTTTGATAAATCCTACATTGAGCCTTGCCTTTGCGGCTATTTTCAGAGGAGCTGTTATCAAAAAATAATCATTCTCGGGGGCTATGGTAAAAGGCTCGTTTTTGGTGACTATTACCGAATAATTATCATCTTCAAGATTGGTGTCTTTGTAAAGTGTATCGGGCAAATATTTATTTATATACTCATTAGCCTCGGCTGTGGTGAGCACTGCTTTGAAATTTATAGTAGAATATTCTTCTTCAAAGACAGGTTTTACATAATATTCTTTTGGAGCAGTGACTACAATAGCTTTTTTTGTACACGAAACAGCCAGAGCAAGCGTTACGAAAAGTAAGCTTAAAATCTGATAATGATGTTTTTTAAAAACCATATTTTATAATAAAATAGAAGTGAAATAATATTTTACTTGAAGAATTAACAAACGCAATGGCTGCCAAAATAGCGCATCGGCACAAAAAAAGGCAGCTTATTGGGCTGCCTTTTCAAATATACAATTAAGAAATTATTTTTTAAGTGCTTTCACCAATGTGTCGCCTATTTCGGCAGGAGACATAGACACATGAAGCCCGCATTCTTTCATAATTTTGATTTTAGCTTCGGCTGTATCGTCAGCCCCACCAATAATAGCACCTGCATGACCCATTCTGCGTCCTTTAGGAGCGGTTTGTCCGGCTATGAACCCAACCACGGGTTTTTTGTTGCCATTGGCTTTGATCCAGCGAGCGGCATCGGCTTCGTAGCTTCCACCAATTTCACCAATCATCACTATGGCGTCTGTCTCAGGGTCGTTCATCAACATTTCTACAGCATCTTTGGTAGGAGTACCTATAATAGGGTCGCCACCTATGCCTATGGCAGTGGATATTCCCAAACCTGCTTTCACTATTTGGTCAGCAGCTTCGTAGGTCAATGTACCTGATTTTGACACGATTCCCACACGTCCCGGCTTGAAGATAAAGCCCGGCATGATGCCTACTTTGGCCTCACCCGCAGTAATTACACCGGGGCAATTTGGCCCTATCAACACAATTCCTTTGCTTTTTACATAGGCTTTGGCATATATCATGTCCTTTACAGGAATACCCTCTGTGATACAAATAATTACTTTGATGCCTCCATCGGCAGATTCCATGATGGCATCGGCTGCAAATGCAGGCGGAACGAAAATAATAGATACATCAGCACCTGTGGTTTTCACTGCTTCTTCTACAGTGTTGAACACGGGACGGTCTAGGTGCGTGGTGCCTCCTTTGCCGGGAGTAACGCCACCTACTACGTTGGTACCGTATTCTATCATTTGTTGCGCATGAAACGAGCCTTCCGAACCGGTAAAGCCTTGGACTATTATTTTCGAGTTTTTATTTACGAGAACGCTCATTTGTGGAAGAGTGCGTGAAATTTAATATCTGTATGATTGAAAAAACGTATTATCTGCAAAAATAGACCGATATTAGTTATGTGCAAAATATAAAAAAAGATTATTCAAAAAATAATACGCTTATTAGTGCCTTTGCTACAATTTATAAAGCAAAGTGTTACTTGCAAGCTTAAAAGAGAGACGGATTTAACTCTTTATGAAGTTTTGACGACTTCAATCTGTCATTAATTATTGGAATATAATTTTCTTCAATTTCTACCCCGACAAAATTGAAGCCTAAGTCTTGTGCCGCAACTAAGGTCGTACCGCTTCCAGCAAACGGGTCAAAAATTATATTCTCTTCGTGTAGTGGACAAAGAGTATCAACCAGTTTTTTAATCAAAGTCAACGGCTTAACAGTACAATGACTATATTTTTCAGACTTATCTTTCTTACTTAGATTTTCAAGAATATTTGATTGGAAAGAACCATCTTGATTGACAGTTTTAAAAACACCGACATTAGTTTTCTGTAAAGTTTCCCAATAATTATTCTCTAATGGTTTCTGAACTAAAACAATTCCTTCCCATTCATTTCTAAAAGCACTATGCCAACCGCTCCATTTTTCAGAATCAGGATTTTCAATTTTTTCTAATTTACCCTCTAAATTAAGACCTCTTGGAATACCTGAATTTCTTCTATAAACAAGGACATCTCTTGTATAAAACCCACTATTTTCTAGTGCAATTTGAATGTGAGCAATAGAACGATTACTATTAAAAACAGCAACAGGTGCTCCAGCTTTACAGATTCTAAATAATTCATCTGTCCACAATTGACACCAACGCATATATTCTAAATCATTGTTTCTATTTCTCTCATACCAACGAGCATTGCGAACACCACCAGCTAGACCACTTCCATAGGGTATATTTTTTACCATTGTTTTACTGTCTTGAACCCTTTCTGTTCTTCGCTTAACTTCTAAGTCGCTCCACTTATGACCAATGAACTCATAATTATAAGGTGGGTCAGTAATACAACAAGCAATAGATTTTTCGGGAAACTTTTTCATAACATCAATACAATCCCCAGAATACACCTTATTTAATTCAAATTTCATTTTCTAATAATTTTAAATGTTTCTTTATCTTTCAAATCAATTAGCCATCTTTTCAAATCAAAACCTGTCTTCTCCTTTATATATTCAAAAGTATCATCACCAATATATCTTGTCCAGCCACCTGCATCCATTTTACTTAAAGCAGCACTTAAATTATCAGACCTTAAAAATAAAAATACAGGTCTATAACCTTCTTCTTGTAATAGTTTGCCATAATATTCAAATTTCTTTAAAGTACCAGAGTCTCCTGAACCAACTCTATATTTAGTATCAATCGCATCTTTTCCACAAAAGAAATCAGCAGGTTCATCTTGCCCAAATCTTTTAGGTGGTGCAAATTCAGCACAAGTGACCTCAAATAAATCTCTCAATAGATTTTCCCAACACTTGCCGAGTTCTCGACCCCAGTATTGTTTGTTTTCACTTTTAAGTTCTTGAGTTATACCAAATGCTTCCATTAATACATCAGTATCATTAAAATCATCAACGTAAACTTTATCTGTAAATCTATCAGCATATTTGCCTAAAATTTCATTTAACTTATCCTCTATTTTGCACATACTATTAATATTTCTTCGATTATTTCACAAAGAAACTCAATTTTTATGGCAAAAATTCGCCTAACTTTGAACATATTTCACAAATATGAACTAAAGTTTCGTAATACGCAAATTAATTTTCGTGAAAATAAATTTTAAATATAATCGCATAAAAATAGTTCTGACAGAACAAGACAGGTCAAGTAAGTGGCTTGCCGAAAAAATAGAAAAAGATAAATCAACTGTTTCTAGATGGTGTACTAATGATATGCAACCATCTATTGAGACACTTTTTCAAATAGCCGAAATACTAAATGTATCTGTTAAAGAACTAATTAATGAAAATGCGAAAGAAGAAAAGCCAGCAGGTAACAGCGTGGATAAGAAATAGCGGGTTCAATGGTAAATCGAAGATCTGTGCTTTTAACAAAAGTCAGTGTCAAACAGAAAGTAAAGTGCTTTTAAATACGCTACTTTTCATACACGCAAAGTGAAATTCGAGACAGCACAAGAGTTATTAACTTTTACTAAAATATATATAAATATCATGTTAAATTGCTTGAAAATCATTTTTTACATAAATTCAAGCCTCGATTAATAAAATAACACAAAATGCTCAAATACAAAGCCGATTACAAAACAGTTGCTTACATGGTTTTCACCAGCGGTATGTTTGTTTACCAATGGATGAATGGATTTACTTGGTGGCTCTACATCATCTATTTGCATTTCGCTGTGGCTGTGGCTGTTATTACACACAACCACAACCATATCAACATTTGGAAAAACAAAACCCTGAATGTACTCACCGATTGGTGGCTTACGGCTTTTTATGGCGTACCTATTTTTACGTGGATTCCCACCCACAACAGAAATCATCACAGATACAATAATAAAGAGGGCGATAGCTCAATCACTTACAGACACACTGAAGAAAACAATCTTATTTCATTGTTGTCATACCCTTCTATCAGCGGATTTCACCAAATGAAGCAAAGCATAGTACCCTACATGAAGCAATTGAAAGAAAATGATAAAAAAACGTATTATGAATATTGGGCTCAAGTAGTAGTTCTGGCGGTTTGGATTTTGGCTTTTTTGATTCTCGATTGGCAAAAAGCCCTTTTGTTTGTTATCATTCCTCAGCAAGTGTCGAGCTTCACGGTATTTGTATTCAATTATGTGCAGCATGTACATGCCGATGAAAAATCGAAATGGAATCATTCCAGAAATTTTATGTGGGTAAATGCTTTTTTATTTAATAATGGTTATCACACCATGCACCACGAAAAAGCAAATATTCACTGGAGCGAATTGCCGAAATACCATGCAGAAATAGTTCATAACATTGACCCGAAATTGATTGAAAAAAGCTTTTGGGGGTATATCATCAGAGCGTATGTTCTTTCAATATTCATCCCTAAGTACAAAACCAACTCAATGCGTTTGCAAAGAATAGCCCAAGCCGAAGCAGTAGCTTAATACCTATTGGTTGGCTCTTAAAAAGCTTTAAATACTTTATATTTTAATCGTTTTGACTGTTACGAGCACATCGAGTACTATGAGTATAAGTGCCGCGAAGAGAAAATAAAAATATTTGTTGGCTGATGCATCTACCGTTTTTACATCGCGCAACACTCCTTCTATTTTATTTATATCGTTGATAAGCTTGTTTACATCATAGCGCTTATCGCTTATCTCATAGTATTTGCCATCGGTCACCGAAGCCAGCTTTTTTAACGCCTTGGCATTGAGTTTACTCACTACTATTTTGCCATCTTCGTCACGTTTAAAACCTGTTTCAGAGGGTACTTTTCCCCCCTCTTCGGTGCCTATTCCCAAAGTAAAAAGTTTTATCCCGTTTTTGTCAAGATCATCGGCTAAGTCTTCGGTTTCTTCTCCAAAATCCTCTCCATCGCTCACCAACACCACAATACGGGCATTGTTGCTGTTGCTGCCTCCTTCGTCTGACGAGTTTTTAAATCTTTTGATGGCGGTTTCCAGCGGTGGGGCAAAATCGGTCCCAGCCGAAGGCACAAGCGAAGTGCTGAGTGTTTCGATAAATAAATTAAGAGCATTTTGGTCAAACGTGAGTGGACATTGCACAAAAGCCTCTGAGGAAAATATAATAAGCCCTATGCGGTCTGAATTAAAGGCATCGGCTATTTTTTTGAGTTCGTACTTTACTTTTTCGAGGCGCGAAGGCTGCACGTCCTTCACATTCATAGAGTTGGAGAGGTCTACCAAAAAATAAATATCTTTACCTATGGACTGTATTTCCTTTTTGACATCGCCAAAGCTGGGAGCCAACAACGACACCATAATAAGCACAAAATAAACCGAACGAAGTATGAGCTTTATAAAAACAGCTCTAAAATTCGTTTTTAAAATAATGGCAATCCACGAAATGCGTACTATATAGAGAAAGTACAACAAACCAGCCAAGCCTACCAAAATAAGTTCAAACAAACCCGGTATTTTTTGAAAAGTCATCATAGCTCCAGTATTCTCTTTTTTAGTGTTTCAAAACTAATTATGGCAAATTTAGAAAACAAATAGAAGGCAAACGTATGGATATATTTTTAGACATATCCCGGGTCTTTTGTTATTTGAGGGGAAAAAAATTGAAAAGGGGCAAAAGTGCCCCATTTTCTTAAAACTTTACATTCAAGGTCAAGAAATAATTGGCAGTAGCAGCCGGAAAATACAAAGGGGTAGCCACGATGCTTTCTTCTCCTGTAGTGCTATTTCTCACTATTTTTGATGTGGAAGTGCCTGCCGGAGTATATTTTGTGTTTGTAAAGTTGTTGATGTTTAAGCTGAGCGTAGGTTCGCAAGTTTTAAACCATTTACCTAGCTTCACTGCGGCTCTAGCATCGGCCAGCCAATACTCAGGAATGGTGGCATTTTCATCGCCTGTGTTGTTCAAATAAGCTTTGCTCACATAGCGAACCGTTAAATCAAAGTTGAGCCAAGACATAGGTTCAAAGCGTATGCCATTGTTCAAAATGGCTTGTGGGGTGAGCAATGGCGACACATTATTATATGTGACGGTTTTTGTAATAGGCGTAAGACCATCGGCTTCTGTCAGCTGCACATCGTTTTCATCATACACTTTATATGTTTGGTTAAATGCCCTGATTTGATTGTGGCTAAATGCACTATTGCTAAAAAGTGAAATTTGTTTCGTGATTTTATAATTTAGGCTTAACTCGATTCCTCTTCTGAAACTGCCTCCCGACACATTTTTTCGGATAGAATAGCCTATGGGGTTTAGCTCGCCTGTTTGCATAATTTCATTGCGAAATTCCATAAAATATACATTGGTAGCTAATTGCAGTTTTTCAGTATTAATATTTGCTCCAAGTTCTATATCCGTCACACTTTCGGGCTTCACCATGTTTTGGTTTACATTGAATCCGGCACGCTCATCGAGCAAATAATCGTTTCTGGTGGGTTCGCGACTCACCATACCTGCGCTTGCGTAAAGACTTGTTGCTTTATTTAAAGTGTATCTGGCGCCTGCTTTGGGGTTGAAAAATAGCCACTGCATGTTTTCCACATTGAAAGTGTCTCTAAAAATAGCTTTATCTTGGGCTTTGTATTGCCAAGTGGTAGCTCTCAACTGCAAATCGCCAAAAAACATGAGTTTATTAGTAATAAAATACGAGGCTTTTACGAATGTGCTGGCTTCGTTTTTATACCCTGTATTGAAATAAGCCTGATGATATGGAAGTATGCCTGCCGGAGCCAAGCTGGTCCAGTTTACCTCCATCGAGTGGTTTGACCTAAATGCGTTGGCATGTACACCATAGTTTAGCGTAAATCGCTCGGAGGTATAGTTTAAAAAGGCCATTGCTCCTACAAAATCTTGAACCACACGGTAGTTTGGCAGCATGTCGGCAGCATAAATGGTAGAGTCTCCCACTATAGCATCGGGCATATTGGCATAATAAAAAGGAAACGCAGGCCAGTAGAGTTGATAAAAAGGCGTATTTCCTTTCACATAATAAGCCGAAGTAGAAAAATTTAGTTTATCGGTAATATTATATGAGTATTGCAACTGAAAGAAATTTTGCCTGAATTCATCTTTTTCAAAAGGCTGCATAAAATTGGTGCGCCTGTCGCTTTGCAACGTGGCTTTGTCAAGCGCATAGTAGGCCAATTGGGTTTGGGTGATGCCCCCAAAAGCATTGAACTTTAAGAAAGAACGCTTGCCAAACCAACCGCCACTCACAAAAAAGGTGCGCAAATTCGCCCCTGAGTTTCTCCTATAGCCATTACTTTCTATGTTAGATACACGTCCATAAAAGCCAAATTTATTGTTCAAAAGCCCTGTGTTGTACTCTGCCACAAGTCTTGAGGTATTAAACGAACCATAGCCCGATGAAAAATTGAAGGCCGCAGGGCTTTTCACATCGTTGGTGATGAGATTGATGCTTCCGGCTATGGGTGCCATGCCGTTTGAAGTAGTACCAATGCCTCGCTGCACCTGAATGCTCTGTGCACTGGAGGCCAAATCGGCAAAGTTATTGGTATAAAAACCCTGATTTTGAGGGTCGTTTACTGGTACACCGTTGATATTGAAGCTAATCCGTGCATCTGTGATGCCCCGCATACGCATGTCGGTATAGCCCACAAAATTGCCCGCATCGGAGCGAGTGACCACCGATGGAGTGGCTTGCAACATAAATGGTATGTCGTAGCCAAAGTATTTTTCTTTGATGTAGGCTTTGTCAAGATTGGTTTGGGTCACAGGGGTGAGAATGTTGGCATTTACAGCCCTTACCACAATGTCTTCTCTGAGCGAATCGGCCATGCTAGGCTGCTGGGGCACAGAATCGGCCGGAGTAGTAAACAATAAATTGATGGAAATGAAAATAGAATGAAGCATTTTACCTTTTTTAGTTTTGGTTAAACAAACGATAAACAACCGCTTCAAAAGCCAACCATGTACACAAACATCTGCAGCATGCTTACATACACTTGCTTTTTTGAAACGAAACTGAAAAAGGGGATTTCTTTTAGATTATGCCGAAAAATGTATATACAAGATGATGTGTATAAGCATGATGTTAAAATCAACATCGGATTCGGCTCTTTTTTCCTTCGCAGGCATTATCCCGTCCAGGTTCAAAGGGTATAATCTCAGAATTTGGCATTTTTGCCAAAGACACCCCTAAAAGCTGAGGCAAAGCTATAGTGTATGATTGGTTAATGCAAAGAAAATTGTGTTAAAAACATCTATTGTGGATTCAACAGCGGTTTACAAACACTTAAATTTTTCGTAAATAAAATAACATTTTTAATGAGTGGCTGTTGCCTATCATGATAGTATTTAAAATATCTATTTACCTTGCATTGGAGCAAAAAACGATATTATTTGTTAATTTAGCGGCAAGATTTTTTGCGTGTACAATCTCTATCCGATTTTATAATATTTATAGTTTCTTCTTACTGTTTTACGCTCCAATGCTTTTCTATCAAAATTTTCTTTTAAAAACTAGATTTCTCACTGTTGTGATATTGGCCTATCTAAGTCAAATGGCTTACAGCCAAAATATAAAAACGACAGCAGGCAAGGTAGTGAAGTCTACAGTATCAGTCAAAATGTTAAATCCATTCATTGGTTCTTATATACAAGGTTCGGCATTTTCTGTAGGGAAAGGTAGATTTGTTACCAATTACCACGTGGTAGCACTTGGAAAAGAAGGATTTATCCAAAAATCAGCAGAAGACTCTACAAGAATTCCCATCAAGCGCATAGTTACATTTGATGTAGACAATGATTTGGCAATATTTGAGATTGACGACATTAAAGTGCCGGCACTTGGGATAGCCGAGACAAAGCTAGAAGTGGGCGACAAAGTATATGTGTGTGGAAATCCCCTAGGACTTACGGGTACTTTTTCAGACGGAATAGTGAGTGCCAACAGAACGATAGAGAAACGTGATGTGATTCAAATCACAGCTCCCGTGTCGAGTGGCAGTTCGGGTGGTCCGGTGGTAAACGAAAACGGCTCTGTGATAGGAGTGGTTTTTTCTACTATTATGCAAGGACAAAACCTCAATTTTGTGATTCCTTCAAAGTATTTGAAAAAGCTTTTGGCCTCTCCCGAGTTTAGCTATCCTTTGAGTTGGTACAACACAACGACAATATCTACCCCCATGAAATCTATCTTCAGTACCAAATTCGACAGTAAAAGCGAATTGAAATACCTAAAACTAAAGCTTAGCAAAAATAAAAACGCCATATTTTCTATCAGTAAACAAACCGAAAGGCAATACATATACAATAGAGCTTCTGAGCTTTCTTACAAACCTGATTACATGATTTATTCACGAATCAAGGCAAAGAAAGAATGCGAAGCGTGTTTGTATTGGGGAAATTTGTCGAACCCGAACCAAAACAGTGCTTTTTTTGGCATTCAAAATTATTTTTATGGACTTTGCATCCAAAACAACTTAGTTTGGGTAGAGCTGTTAAACAAAGGAGCAGGTACTGTAAAACAAGAACCACTGGTCCTTGAAAATTCAAAAAATGGTGTGCGTGAGTATTTGATTCATAAGAAAGGAGACTCTTTGTATTTTAGCATCGACAACCAAATCGTGTATAAAGAAGCCTATTTGCGAATGCCCGGCAACCATGTAGGCATAGGCGGTCATGGCCCTTTGGAGATAGAAATTGAAAAACTGGAAGTAACACAAGACCAGTACCAGCCCAATATCTCTTCAAACAATTTTTCATCAAGTTCTGAACTGATTTTCTCAAACTACAGCGTAGACCCATTGACGGAAGACGAAACGCCCTTTGCCAATGCTACAACAAATGATTTATATTTTACCAGAAATAAGTATAGCAGCACCAAAATGTCGAGAGAGGCTTCTATAATGATGTATAAAAATGGGCAGAAATTCGAGAAAAACGACTTTTTAAGTGATAACAATGGCAACTATTTGTTTGGCTTATCGCCAAACTCAAGCTTGTTTTATATAGAAAAAGGAAATCCTGATGCTGAGTTTCAAACCAATCACGGGTTGTTTGTGTACAATAAATTTACCGGAATAAAAACCGATTTCCCCAAAATAGATGAGTTTTATAAGTTTACCAGCTATTCTACCTATCATTTGAGCCCCGATGCTAAATATTTAGTATCTTCTCTACTAAGATTTGATTCGTTTGGCGAAAGCGATATTTATGTTTTTATCAAAAAAGATGATGGCGATTATTATGCCGCCAGAAATTTAGGCCCTCAAATCAATGGCGACAAATCGGAAGGAACCATTTGTATGACTCCCGACAATAAGTACCTGTTTTTCACATCAAGCAGCCATAATGGGTATGGCAAAAAAGACCTTTATGTATCAAAAAGATTGGATTCTACTTGGGTGCGATGGTCTACACCAATCAATTTGGGAACGAACGTAAATACAGAAGAAGACGAAGAAGATCCTAAGTTTAATGCTATCACCGGAGAACTTTACTATAAAACAACCACTGCCGACAATAAGGTTCTATTTAAAAAAATCAAAGTGCCGAGTGAGTACATCAATGGATATTCTATTTACGATTTTTCGCCAAACGATAAAAGTTCCTTTGAACAAATGAACGTAGAAATCACTGAAATAGGAAAGAAAAACTATACATTCAAAACTATGGCAGAAACATCTAAGTTTGCATGGCCTTTTGAAAATGGTAAGAAATATAAAGTCACAGCAAAAGCTGGAGCAAAAACATTGTTTGAAAAAGAGATTGATTTACAAAACACTACTCAATTTGGCAAAAATGAGATAAAATGGTAACTATTAATGTGCCAAAGGTTATCTTCTGATAACGGGAGTCTAAAAAGCTAAGCCTCTCTTTTTGTATAGCAACCATATTTATAATAATGAAAATCATCTGTGTAGGTCGGAATTATGCCGACCATGTGAAGGAGCTGAAGAATGAATTGCCCCAAAGTCCTGTGGTATTTATGAAGCCGGATACGGCTCTTTTAAAAGATAATCAGCCTTTTTATTTCCCTGAGTTTTCAAAAGAAATCCACTTTGAAACCGAGGTTGTGGTGAAAATAGACCGCGAAGGGAAATTTATTGAAGAAAAATTTGCCCATAAATACTATAATGAAATTGGACTTGGTATTGACTTTACGGCTCGTGATTTACAAAACGAACTTAAATCGAAAGGTTTGCCGTGGGAACTAGCCAAAGCATTTAATGGGTCGGCAGTGGTATCAAATTTTTTACCAAAAGCGCAACTGCCCGATGTGAATCAATTAAACTTCAGCCTTGAAATTAACGGAGTGGAAAGGCAAAAAGGCAATACTTCCGATATGATTTTTTCGATTGATTATTTAATAGCCTTTGTTTCTAAGTTTTTTACATTAAAAAAGGGCGATTTGATATATACGGGTACTCCTTCGGGGGTGGGTGCAGTAAATATTGGCGATATACTCACAGGCAGTTTGGAAGGAAATCCGATGTTTTCATTCAGCATCAAATAATTTATTTCTGCTTTTTATATCCACGGCTGACCATATATACCCCTGCTATGGTACATGTTACGGCTATTATGGTATTTGTAGTTATTTTTTCATTGAGCAATACTATTCCTAAGATTACTGCCACCACTGTATTTACATAGGCATACATGGAAAATAAAGTCGGTTCTATTTTTGAAACAGCATATATGAAAGAACCATAGCCCACAAGCGAGCCAAATACAATGAGATAGCCAAGTGCATAAATAGTTTTGGGTGCAAAATGAACATTTGAAATATCTTCAATTGTGAAAGATACTGCAAGGACAACAATACCATAAAACAGCATTTGAATACCTGAAGCAAAGAGGCCGTTGGTAGAAATGGCAACATTTTTCATGTATACACTACCTATTGCCCACATTAGACTGGCGGAAAACATCATCAACATACCGCCTGCGTATTGGGGGTTAATGAGGTCTACCAAACTGTCGTAAAAAATAAAAATCATTCCTACACCGCCAATAATTAAACCGATATAAGACATCATGGTGAGCTTTTCTGACTTGCCTATGATAAAATTTATTATCAAAATGTAAAATGGAAGAAAAGTAGCAATAAGTGCGGCCACACCGCTAGGAATGTAAACCGAACCCATGGTCATAAACAAATTGGCACCTATGATAAAGAAGAAGCCACCGATAAGTATTTTTTTTATCTGGCTTAATGATGGCAAAGGCTCATGAGCTATAAATATGAAATAGCCACACATGATTATCCCTGCTACTATCTGCCTGATACCTACAAATAGTATTGGTGGAAAATTTTTTACTCCTATTTTTATGGCTACATAGGTAGTACCCCAAAAAAAACAAACACAAAAAAATGCCAAATATGCTTTCCAATTGCGGAGATTTTCTTTCATGGAGCAAAATACAATCTTTGAAGGCAAATAATTCCACTTGCTCCTACTTTTAGTATAATTTTTGTTGGTGTCAAACAATAATTCTGTCACAAATGGTTTTATTGTGGCTGGTTTGCTTATTTATAAAAACAATATTTTTGATTGTGGTAAAAGTTGCTTATTCCGATCGCTTTGTGTTGCCTCTACCTCCTGAGCACCGTTTCCCAATGATTAAATATGAATTGGTGAAAGAGCAGCTGATACATGAGGGTACTATACACGAAAGCCAGGTTTTTGACCCAGGTTTGTGCGATATTGAAACTATTTTGCAAACCCACGACAAAGACTATGTGTATCGATTCATAAATATGCAACTCACTGAATATGAGATAAGAAGAATTGGCTTTCCTATGTCTGAGCTTACTGTAAAAAGATGTATGTACAGTGCAGAAGGCACACGGAAATCGGCTTTGAATGCGCTTGAGTTTGGTGTAGGTTTAAATGTGGCAGGAGGCACACACCATGCTTTTAGAAATAAAGGCGAAGGCTTTTGTATGTTAAATGACATAGCAATAGCTGCCAATTTTTTATTAAATACAGGTTTGTCAAATAAAATATTGGTAGTAGATCTGGATGTGCACCAAGGAAACGGGACAGCTAAAATTTTTGAAAATGAACCAAGAGTTTTTACTTTCAGTATGCACGGGGCTGATAATTATCCACTCAAAAAAGAATCTTCTGATTTGGATATTGCTCTCAAATCGGGGACAAATGACGATCTATACCTATCATTGTTGCAAAAAACACTTCCAGAACTGATAAACCGAGTAAAACCCGATTTTATTTTTTATCAATCGGGAGTAGATGTGTTGGAGACGGACAAAATGGGAAAGTTGAGCGTAACGCGAACGGGATGTAAGCAAAGAGATGAAATTGTGTTGGGAACATGTAGCCATTACCAAATTCCGGTAGCGGTGAGTATGGGTGGTGGTTATTCAGAAAATATCATCGATATTGTTGAAGCCCATTGCAACACCTTTCGTGTGGCACAAAGCATTTGGGGATAGCTTTTTACACTACTCCTGAGTTGTAAAACTTTTGATTTACCAGAGACACAGCCATTCGGTTTTTGTTGATTTTTGATGTGCCTATTTCTTGTTGGCTTTTGAGTGTGAAACTGACAGATGTCCCCTCGCCTTCTTTGCTTTTTATTTTTATTTTTCCGCCATGCTTTTCTACAAATTCTTTACATACCAGTAGTCCAAAACCAGTTCCCTTTTCGTTGGCAGTACCGGCTGTGGTAAAATGTATGCCCGGCTTTAAAATAAATTTTTGTTGTTTGTCGCTGATGCCTACACCGTTGTCTGCCACAGTGATTTCTACACCATCGCGGTTTTTTTCACCCGAAATGATAATTCTTCCTTCGTTTTTTGAGTATTTTAAAGCATTTGAAATCAAATTTCGCAAGATGAAATCAACCATGTTTTTGTCTGCAACTACATCAAAATTTTCTTCGAGACTATTTACCAACATCACATTTTTCAAATTGGCTTTTTCGGCTATCAATTCTATGTTTTTGTCTATCATCACTGCAATGCTTATTTTCTCTGGCGAAAACTTGATTTCATCTACTTGAGCGCTAGACCAGTCGAGCAGATTGGAAAGCAATTCGAGCTGTAGGTCTATCGATTTTCTAAGTTTTTGGAGCGTTTCGCGTTTTATGTTTTCAGGGAGCGTTTCTGGATGTTCGGCCATTATGGACAAAAATCCTTTGGTGGTGGTGAGCGGCCCACGCAAATCGTGCGATAAAATGGCAAAGAATTTGTCCTTCACCGTATTCATTTTCTGAATATGTTCTTCTTTGCGCTGTAGCACAAAGTTGGTGTTTTTCAGCTCAACGTTCAAGTTTTGCAAGGTGCTGTTCTGTGCCTCCAGCTGTTGATTGCTCAGTTCTATCTCGTTGATATAACTACGAATACGTTTTATCATGAAATGAAATTTCTCAGTGAGAATTCCTATTTCGTCCTTGGCATATTCTGTGGGTTCTATTTGCAAAGCAAAATTGTTTTGAATGGTTTCTTCTACATCGTTGGTCAACTGTATGACCGGCTTAGTGATGTATTGAGATAAATAGTAGCTGGAAAAAATAGCCACTACAATGGAAATAGCAATCGCTACAAAAAACAGACTATGAATTGCCTCTGTTTGTTCACGAATATGATTGCTCGATTTTTCTACCAAAAGGTCAATTACCTTTTCTATATTATTGAAAAAAAACTGATTTTGTTCGTCAAATGCTGCGTTTACCTCTTTGTCAAATTTCACTAATTTATTGAATGAATTTTTATAAGCACTTAATAAGCCTTGGATTTCACTTTGGCGTTTTTTATTTGTGGTATATCTTTTTCTGAGTGCTTCGTTTACAGCCTTATTTAGCCGTTCTATGTAAATATTATTGTGTCTTATTATATAGTCTTTTTCGTGCCTGCGCAATGTAAGCATGGTTACAGGCTCAAACTCAGGATACTTTGTTTCCAACAAATGAATACTGCGCCTCATTTCTCCTTCAAGCCCATAATCTTTAAATCCTTTTTGTTTTACTTTGTCTATGGTGTTGGAAAACAGCTGCCTGTAGGTGCTAAGCATCTGAGCCAATGAATTGAGTTCGATATCCAAATTTATACCTTCATTTTTTGAGTCCTCTTTCAAGCCTTCTACTAACTCAATGTTTTCAGTCAAATATTGTGTATGAATGGTTTGAAGATTGCTTTTTCCGGTTTTAAAAAACTCCTCGTTCGTCAACTCAGTTTGGATAAATGCCTTCTCGGCTTTGTACATCTGTAAGTTGAGGGTCATCATTTTTTTGTAGTCATTTTCAAGCCTGTTGAGTGCCGACAGCTTGGAGTTAAACCAAAAAATCTCGCTACAAACGACTAGCATCAACACTATAAAAAATAAATAAGTAAAAAAAAGTTTCTGTCTGAATGAGTCTATCTTTTTGAACATGAGGCACAACGCTTATATAAGTAAATTTAGCCATTAATGGCTTAGTCTTTAAGTACTTAGCATTTATTTAACATTCAAATAATATAGGCTTAATATATTTATGTAATTATTATGATGTGGGCATCACAGAACACCAACGCACATAATAAGCACCTGACCGATTTTTGTAACAGTTCTTTTGGCTGATTTTTTTAAAAATGAGTAATTATTATGATATTTAACTTCGTTTTATTAACACATGTAACTCAAGTGTTTTGCCGAGATTTTTCTTTGGGAAATAATTAAATGTTGGGCATAAGCACATAATTATGCTAAATAGAGTATTTAATCTTGTCGCTTTATTTGTTTACAGACTCTATTATTGGAACACAAGTGTTAATTTTTTGATAATAATAAATATTCAAATTTTACTATAAAAAGTAGTTATGCAAAGTAAGTGGCTAAAAGCAGGCCCGTTGGATGTGTTTTTCGAAGATGGGGCTGTGAGGTACATAAAATACGGCACCATAGAACTGGTAAGAGGTATATACAGTGCCGTAAGAGATAAAAACTGGGATACGATATTGCCAACCCTGCGCTATAACAAATTAAAAATTATGGATAGCGGCTTTCATATAGAATTTACAGCTATTCACAAGCGAGACGATATACATTTCGAGGCTGAATATTCTTTGGTAGGAAACGAAAGTGGTCAAATCGAATTTTCTATGGATGGGAAAGCCTTGAGTTCTTTTCTTAAAAATAGAATTGGCTTTTGTGTATTGCACCCTATAAAGGAATGTGTAAACCAGCCATTGACCATTAAACACAGCAATGGCACAGAAAAGATATATACTTTTCCTGAATTGGTAAGCCCACACCAGCCCTTTAAAGATATTTGCAGTATGCAAATAAATACTCCACATTATGGAGAGGTATTACTGAATTTTGAAGGAGATATATTTGAAACTGAAGACCAGCGAAATTGGTCGGATGCTTCGTTTAAAACGTATTGTACTCCTCTTGGAAATCCGTTTCCGGCACAAGTAGTTGAAGGACAACCAATAAAGCAAAAAATCACTTTTAAGCTCCTACAGCTTCCCCAAATTGATTCAAATTCATTAAAAAACAAACAAAGCGAAACGAGTAAAAAACCTTTTTCAGTGAAAATCGGACTAGGCTTGTCAGATAAGGCGCAAGAGCTCACTGCATTTCAAGTTGAAAAACTAAAACTTTTGAACCTAAACCATTTAAGAATAGACATAAAACTATTTTCTGCCGGTTGGGAGTCTGTATTGACAAACGCCTTGCGACAATCTGCCCAATTGCATACAAAGCTGGAATTGGCTCTGCATTTTGGCGATTCGATAAATGAACAGTTGGACAACTTTTTGGTTTTCAATGGTTTAGAAGATGATAAAATAGAAAAGATTATTGTTTACATCTATAGAAAACACGGCTGGACAAATGATTTTTACGAAAATGTTGTATTAAAAATAAAGCAAAAATACCCATCGGTTGCCATAGGTGGAGGCACAGATGCTAATTTTGCCGAACTGAATAGAGCAGAAATTAATGCCGAACAATATGATTTCTTGAGCTATGCCGTCAATCCACAAGTTCATGCATTTGATGATACATCTGTAATAGAAACCATAGAAGCCTATGGTGATATGATAAAAACAGCGAAGAAAAAAGCTGCAAACAAGCCTATTTGCATTTCGCCTATTACTTTGAAGCAAAGATTTAACCCTGTAGCCACAGATGCGGAAAACACACCGCCACTAGCTGATGCAAGGCAAAAGACTGTGTTTTTGGCCGAATGGACACAAAAGTGCTTGGATGAGATAAATAAACACGGTTTGGATTCAGCTACTCTTTTTGAAACCGTGGGAGAAAGAGGGGTGATGGATAATGATTTGTTTCCCGTATACCATGTGTTATTAAATAGAGCTAAATAAAATTTTTTGCTTACAGAAAAGCAATAATATCAATTATTTACTCGTCAATAGTTGGCAAATCATTGGGATTTGATAAGTTTTGCAGTATGAATTTTGTTAGCCCTTATATTAAGTCCGTTTGCTTTGCTTTAGCCCTCTGCTTGTGTGCAGCAGCAAACGCACAAAACGAAGAAATCGAAGAAGACCGTCCTACCTACAAAAATGCTTTGGGCATACGCCCGCAGTATGCGCTATTTGGCTTCTATGGCCTGTCTTATGAACGATATATCGCCAAAAACTTTTCAATAATAGCTTATGGTGAATTTTCAGATGGTCCAAAAATACTGAGCAGTGCCATAAACAATTGGGTTGAAAATTCGATGAATGTGGAAGATGCACGTATATACTACACCGGTTATGGTGGTTTTATTGGTACGAGGCGCTATTTTGTAGATAAAAAAATATCATTGGTAGGCAGCAAAGACTTAGGTTCACTCACGGGTTGGTTTGTGGGGGCATATATTCCGGTGAGAATGTTAAAAGTAAACTTAGATATAAAAAGTACCGAACTACATTACTATGCGCGACAAACTGACAACGGAAGGCTAAGATTTGACGATTGGCTTTATGGATTGGGGGTAGAAGGAGGTCGTCATTGGGTGTGGGGAAACTTTAACTTTGAATTGAATGTGGGTCTTACCTATATGAACAGCATAGGCGATCCCGGCAAATTTACTTTCAACCGCCCCGGCATTGGTCCTTATGAAGCTTCAAAAGACACGGGGCTACCAGGTCTTTACAGTCGCTTCTCTCCAAAATTTGAGATTGTAATGGGAATCGGATTTTAATTCATAATTAAGAATTTACTTTGACGCTCGATATACTTGCCCTAGCTGCCCATCCTGACGATGCTGAACTTTCTTGTGCAGCCACGCTGATGAAACATGTAGACTTAGGCTACAAAGTGGGCATTTGCGACCTCACACGAGGCGAATTGGGTACCAGAGGTACTCCCGAACTGCGAGCCGAGGAGTCAAAAGCGTCTACTGAAATATTAAAAATACATGCAAGAGAGAATTTGGGACTGGCAGACGGTTTTTTTGAAAACAATAAAGAAAATCAACTCGAACTTATAAAAATTATCAGGAAATACAGACCCAAAATAGTGTTTCTGAATGCACCAGACGACAGACACCCCGACCACGGGCGTTCGGCCAAGCTTGAAAGTGATGCTTGTTTTTTATCGGGACTGAGAAAAATAGAAACGAAACTTAATGGAGAATTTCAAAAGGAGTGGCGACCACAGTTTATGTATCACTATATTCAAGACAGGCTTTTGCCTCACGATTTTGTGATAGACGTAAGCCCCTATTTTGAGCGAAAAATACAGGCTATCAAAGCGTTTAAAAGCCAGTTTTTCGACCCAAGCAGCGCAGAACCTGCCACTTACATCTCCGACCCTAAGTATTTTGACTACATAGAAGCCCGCATGATAGAATACGGACATGCCATTGGGGTGAAATATGGTGAAGGGTTTATCAAACAAAGACAATTGGGAATAAATAATATTTTTGATTTAATATAATTTTTTGAAAAAATGAGCTTTTCAAAATCGCAAATACTATCGCAATCACATGCTACGGGCGTGATTCCTGTTTTTTATCATAAAGACTTGGAGGTATGCCGAGGTGTGCTCAAAGCCGCTTACGATGGCGGATGCAGGGTTTTTGAGTTTACCAATAGAGGCGAAAATGCTTTTGATACCTTTAGCGATTTGCTCCATTATGCCACTTATCAGCTCCCCGGATTGATGCTGGGCATAGGCTCTATTTTGGATGGCGACACCGCCTTGAAATTTATTCATGCAGGAGCACATTTCATCGTCTCGCCTATTTTAGATGAAAGCATGGCCGATGTGTGCAGGCTGGAAGACAAGCTTTGGATTCCGGGCTGCGCCACACTTACTGAGATAGTGAAAGCCACTCGTTTGGGTGCAGATTTGGTAAAAATATTTCCGGGCTCTACCCTTGGACCCAAGTTTGTAAGCTCTGTTTTGGCACCTATCCCTAGCTTGAAGCTTATGCCTACGGGCGGTGTAGAACCCAGTGTACAAAACATGAAAGAGTGGTTTTCTGCCGGAGTGTACTGTGTGGGAATCGGTGGCAATCTTTTCAAAAAAGAGTGGCTTGAAAAAGGCGACTTCGCTTCTGTGCAAGCAGCCATAGCCCAGTGCATAGCCGATGCCCGCGAGGTGAGGGCTCTGTAAAGTATATTTTAAAGGGCAAAAAATTTACCCAACGGCTTGATATTTCACAGCAAAATTTCTCATTTCTGCAATGAGGGGTATAGCCATTTTGCCCTTTTCGGTGAGTTGATATTCTACTCTCGGTGGAACCTCTCCGTAATTTATTCGTTCTACTAAGCCATTGTCTATCAAGGTTTTTAGCTCTTGAACAAGCATTTTTTCTGACACACCCGTTACTTTTCGTTTCAAATCGCCAAACCGCAACTTGTTATTCGATAGTTGATAGATAATCAATAATCGCCACTTACCTCCCAACATTTCCAATGTTGTTCTTATGGGGCATTTGGCTGATATTTCCATTTGTTCTGCAACCATACTTACTAAAAGGTTAGTACTGTATCTTTTGTTTGAAATGCAAACATCGTATATTTTTGAAGAGTATTCAAGTCAATGTTAACTATTTAAAAAAATGCTTTAGGAGGGCACTCATCATACAATGAAAAAAATTGCGCTTTTTGGTGCTTCGGGCAAAACCGGCAGTGAATTTTTAAAATTAGCTTTGGCCAATGGCTATCAGGTGTCAGCTTTGGTGAGAAACCCAGATGCAATCTCAACCAAATCACTCAATTTGAAACTTTATAAAGGTGATGTATTGGTAAAAGCAGATGTAGAGAAGGTAGTAGAAGGTGCAGATGTGGTAGTGAGTTTGTTTGGTCACGTAAAAGGCTCGCCCGAATGGTTGCAGACCAACGGGACAATACTAATAATTGATGCTATGAAGCAGTTTGGAGTGCAAAGAATAATCTCTCTCTCGGGAGGAGGGTTGCCTTACAAAGAAAAAGACCAACCAAAGTTTGTAGACAATCTGATTCGTTTTATCATGAAAGTGGCAGTTCCCAAAATATTGAACGATGCCATAAAGCACCATGAGGTATTGGCAAAAAGCGGTTTAAAATGGGTGATAGTACGTGGCCCCAGACTTACGCAAGAGCCTAAAAAAGGAACTTATCGCGTAGGATGGGTGGGTGTAAATGCCAGTGCTTCTATTGGCAGGGCTGACTTGGCCGATTTTATCCTGAAACAAGTTGAAGACGAGAGTTTCAATGGCCAAATGCCCTTTGTGAGTTACTGAAAATGCAAGGGAGATTTTATTTCCCTTGTATTTTATATTGCTTTTCAAGCTCTTCTTTATCATCAAAGTGGTGTTTCACTCCTTTTATTTCTTGGTAGTCTTCGTGTCCTTTTCCGGCTACTAAAATGATGTCTTTAGGTTGTGCCATTGCTACGGCTTTGGCAATAGCTTCGTGCCTGTCTACCACAATTTGATATTTTTTAAAATCTTGCCCTTTTATGCCTGCTTCCATTTGTTTGATGATTTCCTCAGGCTCTTCATTGCGAGGATTGTCTGAAGTGAGAATTACCTTGTCGGAATATTTACATGCAATATCTGCCATAATAGGGCGTTTTGCTGCGTCTCTATTGCCTCCGCAGCCTACTACGGTGATTACTGTTTCATTTCTGGTTCGTAAAGAGGTGATGGTTTTCAGCACATTTTCAAGCGCATCGGGAGTATGGGCATAATCTACTATAGATATGATACCTTGAGGAGAAATACACTGTTCAAATCTTCCTTTTGCTCCCGATACAGCCGAAAGTGCCGTAAGTGCCTTTTGCTTATCCTCGCCTAGCAATACAGCAGTAGCATACACACCCAGCAAATTGTAAGCATTGAATTCGCCAATCAATTGAAACCACACTTGGTGGTTGTCTATGTCCATTTCTATTCCTTGCAAACCGTTTGACAAAAGTTTGGCTTTGAACTCTGCCGGAAGCCTTAAAGAAAATTCATGCTTAGAGGCCGCAGTATTTTGCAGCATCACAGTGCCGCGCTTATCGTCAATATTAACCAATGCAAAAGCCGAAGAAGGCAGCTCATCAAAGAGCTTTTTTTTGGCCTTGATGTAATTATCAAATGTGCCATGATAGTCGAGGTGATCGTGGGTGATGTTGGTAAATACAGCACCTGTGATGTTGAGTCCTGCCATTCGCTCTTGGTGTATGGCATGGCTACTGGCTTCCATAAAGCAATGGGTACAGCCTGCATCTACCATGCGTTTCATCAGGCTGTTCATTTGCACAGCATCGGGAGTGGTGTGTGTGGCAGGCACTATTTCGTTGTTCACATAATTTTGTACGGTAGACAACATGCCTACTTTGTAGCCCAATTTTCTGAACAGATTGTAGAGAAGCGTTACATTGGTGGTTTTACCGTTGGTACCTGTCACAGCTACTACCTTTAGTTTATGTGAAGGATTATCGTAAAAATTGGAAGCTATCTTGCCCAGCGCAATGGAAGAATCTTTGACTACTACGAGAGTAGCGCCTTGCAAATCTATGCTCGTATTTTCATTTTGGGCTACTATGGCGGCTGCGCCATTTTCTATTGCTTTTTGAATAAAATCGTGTCCATCTGCTTGTGTGCCCTTTGTGGCTACAAAAAGAGTCCCGCTTTGCACTTTTCGAGAATCAAACGCCACTGAAGTAATTTGTACATCCGTTGAACCGAATATTTGCTCGGTTTTAACGAGCGAAAGAAGCTGATGAAGTGTTTTCAAAAGGTGATATTTTTTGGGTATGAATTTTATACTGTTTTGGCTTATGTATTATCCCTTATTACAAATCGAGCCACCTCACTATCCCGCTACCGAAGGTTCTGCTCAATATTGTAAAATGGATTTCACAACAAGCCATAAAAAATTGACACAACCTGACTGTTGTTTATAAGTTGATTTAATTAGGCTATTTTTATTGTTCCTTCTCGAACTTGTTGCATAAATTCTTTCTTTTGAATTAAAGTCATACCTTCCATTTTTTTAGCCAACTTTTCTTTTATGGTTCGGAAGAATGCTACGCTGTCAAATTCTTTTTTGTCTTTAGTTTCCATCTTTCAAAAACTCTAATGGTGAACGAATGTCTATCAAAGGATAGCCCAAACGCATATTTATTGAGTTGAACATTTTTATTTTATCAAAGTTTACAATGTGTTTAAAGTTCCAACTTATCAAACAATCTAGTCTGTAAACGGATGAAAATGCTATATGATAGGCATCATTTTCACTTGCCTTTCCAAGTGCTTTTTCTGAAATGTAGGTTTGAGCCAAGGTTTCTACTTCGTCTGATAACTCAATAAAAGTCAAACAGTCGGTTGGGATTAAATTCTTTACTTCTTGAATATGATGTGGTGCAAGTATTAATTCTGTTTCGTTTACCTCCGATAAGAAAATGGAAAAGTCTTTGTTTACAATACGGTCAAACAATTTTTTTGTAGCTACTTCAAACTCTTTGTCAAAGTAACCACCTATGACAGATGTGTCTATGTAAATTCGCTGTTTCATCCGTTCAAATTTACTATTAATTTAACATAGCAAAATAGAGTCATAAAAATTAAATAAATCATTGTTGTATAATTGATTTTAAAGTTGTGCAACGAAACGTCCAAATATTAGTTCCGAGTAGGTATAGCCTTTTTTTATATGAATTTCATTTTATTATATCCGCAAGTGTTTAAGAAAAGGATTAGGTTTGGTCAGCAAAGATTCTAAACAGGGGTATCATATCCATTAACATTATTCACTAAAGAAAATATGGCATAATAAAAGGGGTACACAATCTGATTGTGTACCCCTTTGGGAGGAAAAAATTAGCAATAAAGATTATTTAATAACTGATTTTATAGATTTTCCGGCAGCTTTCACGATATATAAGCCCGATGGCAAACCTGTAATTTGACATCTGCCCGAATCGGTATAGCCACTAAACACCTGTTGTCCTAAGTGATTGATAATCAAAACATTTACAGGACCAAAATCATTTACTTCTACGGTGATGCTACCATTTTCTGAAGGATTTGGATATACACTTACCAATTGGTCGCCCGCTACTTCCAGGGCTGCATCACTAAACTCTTCTGCGTCTTCACGAGCCGGATTGGCATTTTTCCAATCAACAAGTGCACGGTATTTGTGAGCTAGCGACAACGATTGACTGCAAGTTTCTTTTGCACCCCAAGAACCGCCCGATGACCACAAACCCAAGTGTGTATAGTGCACAAACAATTTGATTTTTGTTTTCCATCTATTCAACATATAGATATATTCGTTGTAAATGGCCGAGTTACGTGACCATACGTCTGAGTTGTTTATTAAGTGTTGTCCACCCTCGTATGTACCCAAGTCGTATCCGTATTTGTTGGCTATGGTCTCGGCTGTTAACACTCTATTTGTATAGATATTATCTGTAGCTGTTCTGAATTGGGTGGTAATGTCGCTGGCTGCTCCATTCAATCCATTACCCACATAAGGTGCTACTGCAAACATATCTATGGTTTGACCTTGGTTATAAGTAGTGCTTTGGGCGATGTTTTGGAACGCTTTGTCTGCAATATCATAGTTTCCATTGGCTGAACAAACCCTTATAACTCTTGTACCCATGGCACTTACACCAAACACATCTTGAAATGCCTTGAATATTTTCAAAGATTGTAACACACTAAAGGCGCCACCTTTGTAGTAATCGTTTGAGCCGGGCAAGTTTAAGGCCTTGCCTTGGTCTATGGTATATTGAAACTGTGTGAAAGTGCCATTCCAGGTTTCATTAGAATACTCTACATACACCTTCAAATTGCTGTTGAGGTTGTTTTTGATAAGCGTAGCCAATTGTGTCCAATAGTTGGCATCGGCTTTGTGAGGCAAACACACCCACATATCTGAGTTATTTCTGTTACAAAGGTCTATCATCCACTCGTAAGCAAAACCACCTACACAAAGTGCTCCATCAAATTGGTTAGCAGTTTTGGGTGTGCGTTGGCTCCAGGTGGTGATGTTTGAATTGTTTGTACGACCAAAATCCATGAAACGCAACACTTTGTATATTCTTATGTCGTTTAAGAAATCGGCTCTCCAAGGATTGGTAGTGGTTGAGAAATTTGTACCCGTTACAAAATATTCCGAAGGACCATTGCCCCAATAAGGATTCCAAAAGTTTGTTCCCAAAACCATAGAACCACCTGTACTGGAACATGCTGAAGTAGTACGACTAATTGTGGTGCTATTAGCCGACAAATTTCCTGCTGCATCGCGAGCCCTCACATAAAAGCTGTATGATGTGTTGCAAGACAGTCCTGTAACATTGTAAGATGTACTGGTGGCTGTGGCTACAAAAGTTCCGTTTCTGTACACGTTATAGCCTGTGACACCTACATTGTCGGTAGAAGCACTCCAAGTGAGGCTCACATTGTTTTGACCAACAGATGAAGAAGTCAAGTTTGTAGGTGTAGTAGGGGCTTGGGTGTCGCCTGTGCTCCCGGTAGTGATAACCAATTGTGGTTTATTGCTGGCATTTTGGCGCGAGTTAAACTGAGTCCAACCGTCTACATCTGTGTTGATACACACACTTAGTATCTTATTGCCACTCATTTTTGATTGTACAGTAGAGGTCATGTCTATTTCCTTATACCCTGCACCCGATGTCATAGCGACAGTTTTGATTTGTGTGCCTTTGTTTGGTTTGGTGCCGCCTTCGCTCCAAGAGTCTGTGCTGGTGCTGCTCACCACAAAGTTTCCTACCGTAGTTGAGTTTTTGTAAATCCTTATTTTAGCATTGGTAACTGAGCCTGTGATGCCACTCATGTCGAATCTTATGTACAAGTTGTTCCATTTGCTGGAGTTAATCACCGTGTTTGTTCCGGCTGCCACATCGCTTTGTGTATCGGTGTCGGCAGTGGGTGTGAGAGTAGTCTGCCCATATAGGTACTGGAAGCTTCCTATCATACCAATGAGCAATGCTTTTTTGAAAAGTAATGTAGTACGTTTCATAGTTTTTAAAGTTGGATTAGTAGTTAATGAATGATACAAATTTATGATAATATGAATTAGAATAGTGCAATATATTATTGGATAAGTTTAATTTTAAGTTTTCTAACCGCAAATAATTGTAGTGCTGAAATGTCGTAAGCAACTCATTATCAGTATAAAAAAATTATGACAAAGTGATAAAAACAAAAAAGCCTGTTGAAATCGAGTATTTCAACAGGCTTTGAAAATATGTAATGTATAGATTATAAATGTTCGATTACTTTTGTACCCATCTCGTTGGTTCCGAGTGTTTTATCGGCTGGGGTAGCAGAGTCGGCTATATCGCGCGTGCGGTAACCCTCTTTTAGTGTTTTATCTACTGCCGCTATCACATTATCAGCTTCTTTCTTGAGGCCAAACGAAATGTCGAGCATGAGTGCTGCTGAAAGAATAGAAGCCAAAGGATTGGCCACTCCCTTGCCCGCTATATCGTGAGCAGAACCATGAATGGGCTCATAAAATCCGATGGTGTCGCCCACCGAAGCCGATGCCAACATTCCCATAGAACCCGCTATTTGCGATGCCTCGTCTGTGAGAATATCCCCAAAAAGATTGGCAGTGAGTACCACATCAAACTTTTTAGGGTCTTTTATCAATTGCATGGCCGCATTGTCGATAAACATGTGCTCCACTTCTACATCAGGATATTTTTTTGCTGTTTCCTGCACCACTTCTCTCCACAGCCTGGAGGCTTCCAAAACGTTGGCTTTGTCTACAGAGCACAATTTTTTCTTTCTTGTACGTGCAGCTTCAAATGCCTTTATGGCTATTCTTTCTACTTCATAAGCGGAATATATCATCAAATCCGATGCGGTTTTGCGGTCTTCACTGCGTTTTTTCTCACCGAAATATACGTCTCCCGTGAGCTCTCTAAAAAATAAAATATCTGAACCTTTTAATATTTCAGGCTTTATGCTCGATGCACCCAACAGCTCATCAAACAATTTGATAGGGCGCAAATTTGCGTATAAACCCAGTTCTTTGCGAATTTTCAACAAACCTTGTTCGGGGCGTACCTTGGCCGTAGGGTCGTTGTCATATTTTATATGGCCGATAGCCCCAAAAAGTATGGCATGGCTGGCTTTGGCTTTGGCCAGTGTCTCATCGGGCAGCGGATTGCCTGTAGCTTCTATGGCTGTGTGCCCCATGATGGCCTCGTCAAATACAAAATTGTGGCCATATTTGCTTCCGATTTTTTCTATTACTTTTTTGCCCCATGTTGTTACTTCTTGTCCTATACCATCTCCGGGTATCACCAATATTTTATAGCTCATCTATTTTTATGTATTATTTTTAAAATAAAAAATTCAAGGTTGTAAATTTCATTCTGACAAAGAGACTTTGCAAATCAAAATAAAAAAACATGCGTTGTGGCTTAGGTGCAGCACTGAAATTTTTATGGATGTTTTTACGACTCGTTTTCTAAATTCATTTCTAATCGAAGCAATCCATATTTTTCAATATCAAGATTTTATTGCTTCTTTGGTTTCTTTATTTTGAGCTATGTCAGTTATCATTCCCCCTTTTTTAAACCAAGGCGACACTGTGGCAATTGTGGCCACAGCCCGCAAAGTGTCTGAGGCTGAAATGGCCGCAGCCATACACATTTTAAGTTCGTGGGGATTAAAAGTAATCACTTCGCCCAATTTATTCCAATCGCAAAACCAATTTTCGGGTACTGACGAAGAGCGTGCAGCCGATTTTCTTTGGGCTTGGAATCACCCCAATGTAAAAGCCATTTTTTGTGCCAGAGGCGGCTATGGAAGCATCAGGATTGTTGATAAAATTGATGTTTCTATTTTTACTAAAAATCCGAAATGGCTTGTGGGCTTTAGTGATGTCACTTTACTGTTGTCGTTGCTTCAAAACCAAGGTTTGGCTTCTGTCCATGGCATCATGCCTATATTGTTTTCCGAACCTCAAGCAGCTGACTCTATTTTGTCACTTAAAAACGTTTTGTGGGGCGAAGCATCTCAGATTTCTCTCCCTAGTCATTCACTTAATCGAATAGGCGAAGCCACCGGCATGCTCATTGGGGGCAATCTTTCTATCATTAACAATACAATTGCCACAGCTTGTGATACAGATTTTAAAGATAAAATACTCTTTATTGAAGATATTGATGAATATCTCTACCACATAGACCGCATGATGCAGCATTTGAAATATGCGGGTAAACTTGAAAATCTGGCGGGCCTTGTGGTCGGTCATTTTACAAACATGAGAGACAATACAGTACCTTTTGGAAAATCGGCCTATGAAATAATACAAGAAGCTGTGGCAGAATATAACTTTCCTGTGGCTTTTGGTTTTCCCTTGGGCCACGATTATCCAAATTTGGCGTTGAAAGTTGGTGTAAAAGCAACACTTGCCGTAAAAACAAATGGAGTTGTCTTTAAACAATCTTTTAAAGAATAATCTACATCATATTGCTGCCACAGTACTATTTTTGCACACTTTATATTCTATAATTAAAAAATGCAAAGAACAGAACTGGGCACATTGGGAGAATTTGGCTTAATAGAAAGGCTGAAAGCAGGAATTACATATCAAAACAAAGAAACCATTTTTGGAATAGGTGACGATGCGGCTGTACTGCAAATGCCTGAAAACGAACTCACGCTGTTTTCTACTGACACTTTGGTAGAGGGCATTCACTTCGATTTGGCCTATACGCCTCTGAAGCATCTAGGTTATAAGTGTGTCACAAGCAATATTTCAGACATAGCGGCCATGAATGCTGTTCCAAAACAGATTACTGTGAGCCTTGCCATCAGCAACCGATTTTCGGTAGAGGCTATCGAGGAGCTGTATGAAGGCATGAAAGTGGCTTGTGCTGAATATAAAGTTGACTTGGTGGGGGGCGATGTTACGACTTCTCTCAAAGGATTGATAGTGACGGTGAGTATTTTGGGCTCTGCTAAAAAGGAAAATATTGTTTATCGTCATACCGCCAAAGAAAATGATATTATCTGTGTGACGGGCGATTTGGGTAGTGCGTTTGTAGGACTTCAAGTGCTTCGCCAAGAAAAAGAAGAGTTTATGGCTAACCCCAACATGCAGCCTCAGTTGGCAGGAAAAGATTATGTAGTGCAGCGCCAACTAAAGCCCGAAGCGCGTATGGACATAGTGTTTGATTTGAAAGAATTGGGAGTGCTGCCCACTGCCATGATTGATATTTCAGACGGTTTGGCATCGGAAATGCTGCATATTTGTACAAAGTCGGGAGTAGGAGCTTCTATTTTTGAAGATAAATTACCGCTAGACCACGAAACATTAGAGATTATCAAATCATTTAATCTGAGTTCTACGGCTTGTATGCTCAATGGAGGCGAAGACTATGAACTGTTGTTTACCATCAAGCAAAGCGACTTCGAAAAAATCAAAAATCATCCGGACATAAGCACTATTGGCTACATTTCAGCCAAAGACAAAGGGGTAAATCTCATTTCAGCGGGCGGACAAACTGTGCCATTGACAGCGCAAGGCTGGGCGCATTTTTAAAACTGTATTTACATCTATTTCCACTTAATAGTATATTTAAAAATGGCATAATGAGAGATTTATTGAATAATCAACGCTGTACGGTAAAGCATACTAAGATCTGATTAAACATAATGCAGAACAAAAAAACTTCCATCTATTATTTCATTGTTATATAATAATATAGCTATTAAAAATAGTAAATTTGCTATATAAATAAAGTTAAAGATGGAAAACTCATATATAACTTTTGATGAGCTTAAAAAACTTTACCCTGACGAGTGGGTGTTGTTGGCAGAGCCTAAGATGAAAAATACATCAGTTCTAGGAGGTATTGTTTTGTATCATAGCAAAGATAAAAAAGAAGTTTGTTATATAGGTAGGGACAAAACAAAGGATTATTCAACAGTTACTATAGCTTTTGCAGGTGATTTAAAGCAATATCGTAAACTAGGAATATTAAAACGAATATGAAAGTTTTCCCATTTGAGCTTACAAATGATGAGGATGTGATAATTGTAAATGCATCAATAAAAAGAAAATTTAAATTCCGCTTAGCTCTTGATACCGCTGCCACACATACCACTATAGACAGTAATGTATTATATTTTTCGGGTTATGAGCTCAAAAACACCAAAGGAGAACGAGAGATAGAAACTTCAAATGGAATAATTGTTGTTGAAACATACGATATTGAAAATTTAGAGTGCTTAGGCATTTCCAAGACAAATTTCGAAGTTCAAGTCTATGATTTTTTAGCTCATGGAATTACATCTGATTATGATGGAGTGGTTGGCTTGAATTTTTTAAAAGAGAATAAATTTTGCATCGATATGGTAAAAGGAGAAATAACTGTTGATAGCTGAATGGCCCAACTTAATACTTAAATGGTAATTTCAATGAAACCAACCCACCTTATTATTGTCCTGTTAAGCTTAGGGCTGCTCGCCTGCGATCGCCCGCAAGACACCAACACATCGGCTTTTAAAACCGAGATGGAATCAAGAAAAGTGCAGCGAGTGACCGATGGACAATGGATTACCTTTGCCTCAAAAGTAGGAAAAGCAGTGCTCGATACTTTGGCGACAAAAAATGATACTTTTTTAGTTCAAAAAATAGATTCTGCTTATGGAGTGAGTTTTAAAAAAATAGAGCCTTCTCAAATTTCAAACAGCCCTAAGTTGGCCCAAATTGCTGAAGCTTATGCCTACAATGCTGAAAATAACATCGCTTCTGACGATAATTTGCAAAAAGCCAACGATACCTTGCTGTATTACACACGGCCCATAATCGAAGGCAGGAAACTGCGTTTTTTATATGTTGCAGAAATAAATAAGAAAAAACTTATCAGAAAATACACTGAAAAAGATAATTTTAGGTTGCAATTCTAGTTTATGCCCGACAATAAAAAATTGAATTTTGGTATCGCCATCAAAGCTGTTTGGATAGCATTGTTGGTTTTTATTCTTTCGGTGGTGTGTTACATCACATCTGTAAATTACGATTTTTTAGGCCTTTTTGGCGGAATGCCCAGCTTAGAAATATTGGAAAACCCTCGCAGCGAGTTGGCTTCTGAACTTTACTCTTCCGATGGGGTTATTTTAGGCAAATATTTTAGAGAAAACCGCACTCCTGTTGAGTACGAACACATTTCGTCCAATCTTATCAAAGCACTTTTAGCCACTGAAGATGTCCGTTTTGAGGACCATTCGGGCATAGATATGAAAGGAATATTTGCCATTGCGTGGTACTTGGTGAAAGGCGACAACAGAGGCTCAAGCACTATTTCGCAACAATTGGCCAAAAACCTATTCAGTACCCGTTCAGAAAAATACGATGGCTATCTTTCAAAAAATGCCCTCATGAAAAAGGTGATAGTGAAAACTAAGGAGTGGATTACTGCCATAAAAATAGAACGAGCCTATACCAAAAAAGAAATCATTACCATGTATTTAAATACGGTAGATTTTGGCAGCAATGCCTTTGGGATAAAAGTGGCTGCCCAAACTTTTTTTTCTACCACGCCCGATAGCCTTACAGTGCCACAAGCAGCAGTGTTGGTAGGTGTGTTGAAGGCTCCTTCGCTTTACAGCCCGGTTTACAATCCTGAACGTTCGCTCGCACGGAGGAACACTGTGTTGGAACAAATGGAAAAATACCGCTTTATCGATGCCGAACAAATGGCTGTGTTTAAAAACCAACCGCTTGGTCTCAGCTACAATGTAGAAAACCACAACCAAGGCATAGCCACGTATTTCCGCACGGTGGTCAATAATTATTTGCTTTATTGGTGTCGCCAAAGGGGCTATGATTTGTATTCCGATGGGCTAAAAATTTACACTACTATAGATGCCAAACTGCAAGTATATGCCGAAAAAGCGGTGGAAAAGCACATGAAATTCATACAAAAAGAGTTTTTCAACCATTGGAATGGCCAAAATCCTTGGGTAGACGAAAATTTTAAAGAAATACCCGGCTTTATCGAATCGGCTACCAAACGAACCGATGTCTATCGCTATTTGAAAGAAAAATATGCAGGCAATGAAGATTCAGTGAATTACTACTTGAATATCAAAAAACCAATGAAAGTATTTGCTTGGGAGGGTGATAAAGATGTGAATTTCAGTTCAGTGGATTCTATCAAATATTACAAAAAATACCTAAATGCAGGTTTGCTCTCCATGGACCCCGAAACGGGTCACATCAAAGCATGGGTAGGAGGCATTAATCATAAATATTTCAAATTTGACCATGTGAAGCAGAGCAAACGCCAACCGGGTTCTACTTTCAAGCCTTTTATTTATGCAGCAGCTATGGACAATGGCTTTTCGCCCTGTACCAAAGTGCAAGACGTGCCCGTGACTTTCTACGATGAATATTCGGGCACCACCTATACACCACAAAATTCCGATGGTCCGCCTACGGGCGAAATGCTTACTTTGCGACAAGCTTTGGCCAAATCTATCAATACTGTAGCGGCTTATCTCATCAAAAAACTCACTCCGCAAACGGTGGTAGATTATGCCAAACGATTGGGTATCAAGGGGGATTTAGAGCCTGTGCCTGCACTCACTTATGGCGTGGCTGATGTTTCTATTTATGAACTCACAGGTGCATTTAGCACTTTTGTAAATCATGGAACCTATACCGAACCCATTTTTATCACTAGAATTGAAGATAAAAACGGCAATGTGATAGAAGAATTTATTCCCAAAAAAGAAGAAGCCCTAAATGAAGAAACAGCCTATACCATGTGTTACATGTTGCGAGGCGCTGCCGAAGAAAGAGGAGGTACTTCGCTTGGGCTGCGCAGGTACAAAAATTTGTGGGGCGATGGCAACGAAATAGGTGGGAAAACAGGTACAACACAAAACTTTTCCGATGGTTGGTATGTAGGCATTAACCAAAACCTTGTTACCGCCATTTGGGTGGGTGGCGATGACCGAAGTATTCACTTTAGAGACTGGCAGTTTGGCCAAGGTGCTAAGTTGGCTTTGCCTATTTTTGGGTATTATATGGACGATGTGTATGCCGACCCTGCACAGCCCATCAAAAAAACACCTTTCAAAAAGCCTGTGAAATACAGTATACAACTCGATTGCAATAAGTTTGTGAATGACGAGCCACTTGACAGCGATTCTACACAGTCTGTCCCAAAAATTCTTAAACAAGACAACGATTTGGAAGGGATATAAGAAATTTTAGATTTTAGATTTTAGATTTTAGATTTTAGATTTTAGATTTTAGATTTTAGATTTTA
>ERZ1066116.103-NODE-103-length-51830-cov-13.213211_pt1 | contig 51830 bp, 28 predicted proteins | sample MGYA00382763_ERZ1066116 | MGnify/ENA primary metagenome ERZ1066116 (study PRJEB33369, sample SAMEA5778346) | biofilm metagenome | biome: Industrial cooling water; feature: Water cooling tower basin; material: Biofilm | place: United Arab Emirates | collected...
AAGTGTTGGTACCCGAGGCGATGCCAAACGTTCCTGTTACAGTATCTACAAATCCACCTGGTACTTCATAAGGAATAGCAGCACCAGTATAAATATTCACATTGGTTGGCATTCCTATTTGTTCGGGAGCATTGTAGCTGAATGTCGGTTTAAAGTCAGACAGGTTAAGACCTTGTGAAAATACCCTAAAGCCCCGTGTTACATAATTTGGCGAGGAATTGACTGTTGTAACGGGTTTGAGGAAAAGAAAAGAGTTGCTGGCAAACGTACCGGATATTCCACTGATGGTGACAGGGCTGTAGCCAGAGCTATTGCCAATGGGATATACAAAGTTGAGGTAATGCCCAGCAACACTTCCCGACCGTACCAAACATGTACCGATTACATTATTATCAGGGCATCTTATCATATTAAGTGGGCCAAAAGTCTGGCCTTCTGTCATGCCCGCACCTGGGCGTAAATCCAGTACATCATTGGCCAAATGAATGATACCGCCATTCAAGTTTAGATCATTCACAATGCTCATTCCACTTATGGTGGAAATCGAAGGGGTTTTTTCCGAATTACCACTGACTACCAGATTGTAGTATTGGGTTGATTTCATTATTTGTGGAAAAGAGCCATTGTATTCTATGGTTGAGATTCCTGTATTTAATGCGCCAGTGTTAATATAATCACCACCAATTTTCAAATTAGACGGTGAAGAGCTACTAAATGAGATCCCCCCTGTACCCAATATATTATTATATATTTCAATTGATGCTCCATCGGCTATAAAAGTATTTGAGTTATTTTCAAAATTTCCAAATACACGAGTTATCCCTGATAAAGTTTTAATATTTGCACCACCTCCTGTTATTGTCAAATTATAATAGTCCACAGGAGCGATATTTTGCTGACCACTCCCATTGTAAGTAACAAAGCTTCCTATTGCATCTACATCAAGTGCGCCTTGAATCATTGGCATAACACTATTAAAATAATTAAAATTTCGATTAGGAGCTAGTTTGAAAATAGAAGAACTACTTGTACCATTAAGTGTGCCAACAATGAAGCCAGCTACATTGCAATCGAAATCAACTGATACATTATCAATCAACATATTATTTCCACAAACAATAGTGCCTCCTGTGACAGTTTGATTATTAGTATTAAAGTGCATCCTTCCATAGTTCCCCAAATTGATTTGAGCATTAGCGCCTTGCATTACAACCCCATTTCTAAAGTAATAATCTGACTCTGGAAAAGTAGAATTAAAAATTCTTGCAAAAGAACCAACGATAGAGACTACATCATTGAAAAATAATGCGCTACCAGGTGCTGTTGTATTTATTTGCCCTGTAATAAGTGTAGCACCTGAAATTGTTAAAGGATTTGGATCAGGACTAAGAAATCCAGAAACAGTAAGTGATTTGACAGGTACATTTAATGTAACATCATTGTTAATTGTATTAAAAGTACTTATTAATACATTATCAGGCCCGGTGCCGAAGCCAGGCAGGTACACGGGGTCAGTGAACGTAGTTCCGTTGTCGTAGCTCACTTCCCAGTTGGCCAAGTTGCTCCAATCTCCACTGTTTTTGCTTCTAAATAAGTTCCCTTCATTCAAGTTGGCCAAAACCCACTTGCCATTGGGCTTAATATCACCTGCATTGGGGGCGTAGAACCCGTTTCCAGCCAAAGTACTTGAAGTACCAGTGAGTGAAATAGCATCGCTGCCGTTTAATACATACATACCCGATGGTGCACCTACCAGTTCGCCCGGACTATCAAAATTGAATATGGGCCTAAACGAAGTGAGGCTGCCATAGCCCGATAGAGAGAGGGAGAAATAACGCCTAGAAAACTGTTGCCCTAAGTTTTGAGAACTTATGTCGGTTCTAATGCTGAGCTTGCTTGGGTTAGAAAACGATGTAGCCGAAAAATCTGCCAGTATAGCCGGTGCGTACACCCCATTTGAACCAATGGGATATACTATCTCAAAAGCATCGCCATTGACAGTAGTATTTGAGAATTTGGTGATATACCCCGTAGTATTGTTAAAATCTATAAAATTGGTGGGACCGAACACATTGCTCACCCCTTGGTCTACTATGGCTGTTGGACCTAGCACTACATCGTGGCCCGATGTTTTCAATACAGCTCCGTCCAAAAGCATTGTACCGTTTACGGTAAGATTACCGTTTTGAATTTTGGTATTCCCACCAGAAAGCTCAAGATTATAGTAGTTCGTTCCAATGACGGACTGGACACCGTTTGAACCATACGCAACTATTCCCGTCCCAGGAATTAATGAATAAACACCAGAAACAGGACCATTTAATTGAAAACGTGAACTGCCACCACTTGCACTCATATCCACAATAGCATTAAACGGCATGAAGGTTGAATATGTATATATTTGGTTATTTGTTCCGGATAATTTTAAAGTGGAATTAGTTAGGTATAGTTCATTTGTATTTATTGAAGATGTAACAGATTTTACCCCTGAACCATATAAATCTAAATAATAGTAATCTGTGGGGTATATTAACTGATTTGCACTTGCACCGTAGCCTACCAAAGCCCCTGTGGCAGTAGCCAAAAGTATACCGTTTTGCATCAAATGTTGTAAACTCGAATTAGACAAAGTTCTAAGGCGGGTATTTTCTGATATTTCTAAAATGGAGGCTGTATTTGTACCTATTAAATACCCCGAGGGATACACTTGAGTTGTAAAACCAGGCGTACTCAGGACCACATTTACACCCGAAATTGTAGCTCCGGCACCTATATTTACATTTTGAATCCCCGAAATGGTTTGGTTATTAGTAGAAAACAAAAGTGGTGAATTGATACTCACTGCTGCACCAGAGCCTAAGATTATGCCATTTTGAAACTCCATAAATCCCCCCACCGCTGGGCTTTCCAATTTGCCATTTACAACATCGACATTGCCAATAAAGGTAGCCTTTGAAGTTCCGTTGTTGAAAAAGCCATTACCTGCAATTGCACAACTAATTAAGGTTTTTCCCCCTATCACTAAAGTCTCATCGTTAACCGTTAGATTACCATTTCCTGAAAGGGTTAAGCCTCCCAAGGGTAAAATATCAGGCGTGATAGTAGTAGCAGTAATGGGGTGGTTTACGATGACTTTGTCTCCTGCCTCGGTCTGACCAGGGTAATCTGTTGCAGGAGCATAAGTAGCTCCATTATTAATTGATACATACCATGTAGTATTACTATTCCAACTTCCTGTGGCTGTACTTACATAAATATACCCATCTGCAAAAGCACTTCTAGGCCCTATGGCATAGTTGCCGGAAAATAATGCGCTTGAAAAGGTTTTGTAATATCTATCATTAGAGGCATTTAAAGTATCAGGCGGAGTCCATGAAGGAGCATTATAAAAACTCCCTTTTAATGCGCTTTCTGCTGCGGGTAAATCTGACGGAAGATAGCCAAAGCTGAAATTACCGCTTGAACCCAATTCATTGATATTTTGAGTTGCTATTTGCCAATATTTAGGCCAAACCAAAGTGGTAGAAAGTAAATTTGGAGCAAAGCCGTCTACTGCTTTTATACGCAAAACAGATGTAGAACCTGTGTTAATTAAATTACTATTCAGTGACACGGGCATCGCACTGTTGTTGACACCAATGGGCAAGGGGAAATTGGTTATATTTATATTACCTGAGTTTGCCACTTCCACAAAGCCTGTACCTGTAGTTAGTATCATATTTGTTGTACTAAGCGGAACAACTGTATTTATAGCAGAGTTAGTTAAAATTCTTAAATTGTAATCGCCAATATCCAGTAAACCTCCTTGTAAAAATATGTTAGATGGGCCTGACTGACCAATTTCTATGTGTCCGGAAAGTATCTTTTTCCCACCTCCGGATACACGCAAATTGCCATGATTAGTTGAACTTTTTACAAGTTGGTCTGTATTGCCAAAATAGTGTATTTCATCAGCCGCATCCAATCCTAATGTTCCAGTATTCAAAAAATCACCTCCTATTGCTAACAGATTCGGCACTCCATCGCTATAGTTTATAGATCCGTTTCCTAAAACATTACCAAGCACTGTCAAACTATTGAAACTCGAACTCAAAAAAGTTGAATTTGCCTCAAAGTTTCCTAATATAAGATTATTAGAACCAATACCCTGATAGAATTTACTCGGAGTACCGGAAGTTCTTAGATGGTAATAAGTCGTAGGTAAAATTTGTTGACTACCTTGCCCATACTCAAAAGTATTGCCGGGGGCGGTAGCAATTAAGCTTCCTGTAGCAAAAATACTAGCCGGGTTTGTGTATTTGATGTATCCACCTATTTCATTAATTAATCTAGAGGTCGCATTGGATTGTATAGTACCGTCTATTTGAAGATTTGTACTGAAATTCGTTATTGTTATATTGGGAAAAGAATTAATATTTAGACTTGCACCGGTATTTATTTTTGTAAGGCCATTACCTGTTATAGATACCACTCTAGTATTCCCAATCCTTAATTCATCAAAAATATTTACTACCCCTTGGTTATCAAGTAAACTTGATAAAGTAACTGTATTACCTAGTAGAGCTTCAATCCTAGAATTTAGAGATACTTTTGCATTATTCAGAGCAAGAGTATAGGTAGTTCCAACTACACTAAGTATTCCATTTTCAAGAATAAGGTTGTTATTTATATAAAGGTCATCATAAGCTATTAACTTAGAATTCCCTGAAATTGTAAGGTTATCTGGCATTTTTGTTAAACTAGATACCCCATCAATATTATGTTCTACTTTCACATCGTAATTCTCTAAAATAGTACTTCCAGGATAACTACCCCCAGATAAAGGTTGAAAAGAAACTCCATTATCTACTGATTTTTTCCAAATGGTATTGTTATCCCAATTTCCAGTCGTGGTAGAAATATACAATACATTAGGAATATTATACACTTGTATTTTTTCAAAACCACCTGATGCAACGGTAAGTCCTGTAGTAGTTGTCGTATAAAACAATCCTGCTGTATTTACATTGGAAGTATTAATTTTTGTACCCTCTAACCGCACATCTGTAGGTACACCTACTAAGTCTTGTGAAACAAAATCAAATCTGAATTTTGAGTTTTGAATATCTTGTGTTGGCGAAATCCTAAAATACCTTTTTACATAGTCATTAAAGCTACTTGTAAAAGTAACTACCTGAAAACCTATTCCATATGGTGGAGAGCTCATGCCTACACCCACATCGCCTATGGTAACAGGTGAATAGTCAGAATCAGTACCTAATGGTATAATTTTATTGTTTAGATTAGTTGGAGCTAAGTTATTATACACAAAAACAGCACCACCTGATTCAGTAGAAGATCCTCGTATCATATTTGCATTGCTAAAAGGAACTTGAGCCGAAATATTGCCTACATTCAAATTATAACTACCCAAATTAATTATCGCACCAGCCATATTCAGATTATTGGAATAATTAATAGATATATCAGATTGTAGATTTTTATCTCCACCACCCGACACAACCATATCACCATTTACATCACCTGCATAGACATTTTGTAGAGTAGAGCCAAAGTAATGCGTTTTGTTACTGTTGTTAGTTGTATAGTTTCCCGAAATCAAATTAAAATCTCCTCCGACAAAAAGTTCATGTGCTTTTGAACCTATGCCAATATCGAGTGTACCTTGCCCACTTATAGTTCCATTTATGGTAATTAAATATGTACCTATGTATCCCTGTTCGTATTTTGCACCATTACCTATGTATAGATTATTTAATATATACATATCACCTTCAAATATCTTTTTACCCCCACCTGCAATTGATAAATTATAATACACTGCTGGCTTTGCGTTAGCATTTCCAACTGGAGAGTTATATACAACTATATTACCGGTAGTAGATACATTAAATATGCCTGTTCCAAAAGGTTGATTATTACTTCCCAGAACCAAATTTCCCTCATTTACAAATTTGGCTGCTGATGTATTTCCCAGTAGTACATCGTTATCTATGAGATTTCCTTTATTAGTGAGGGTGGCACCAGTGGCATTTACATCTACCGTAATTCCTCCTGTATGATTTATTATTTGAGCAGTAGGAGATGTATTAAATATAACATTTGCATTTGCTTGTATATGACTAGAACCAAATACTACAGTGTTAGCAGTAAAAAACTCACCATCTCCATCAAAATGAAATTCTACACCTGTGCCGCCAAAATCATTTATATTACCATTATTACTCAAATCGGCTAAAAAACGTATTGTAATGCCATCGCTAACATTATTAATATTTAAACTGCCAGATGTCGAAATATGAACATTTTCTTGAAATCCAACATTCCATCCGGCCCCACCTCCAACAGTTCTAAATTGTAAAATACCAAATATGGAAGTTATTCCCATAATATCTGCACTTTGATTAGTATTAGAAATAGCTTCAAACATACCTCCATTTCCTACAATAAGATTCCTGCACATAAAATCACCATTGATGGTTTTTACTCCATTTCCTAATATGCTTATATCCTCGTAATTATAACTAGTAAAAACTAAAGCAGGATTTGGAGAAAAATAGGTGATTTTAGAGCTATTGTTATTTGTATTCAAACTTCCATTGAATAAAATTGAATTACCACCAATGAAAAGTTCGTGAGCAGCATCTTCCATATTTAAAATTGGTCCTGTTCCTTGGCTTATCAAATCGCCAGAAATGGTGAGTACTCTCTTTGTGGTGCCAAAACTCAGAGCTGCACCACCAGCCACAGTTAAGCTTTGAATTGAATATGACGGATTTAGGTCTAGCGAAAGGGTGTAAGTGGGGCTTACCAATACTTGATCACCTGCCACTGCCATGCCAGGCAGCGTGGTAGCAGGTAACCATGAAATGCCATTGAAACGCTCCCAATTAGACAGATTGCTCCAGTTGCCATCGGCAATGGTGCGGTAAATACTTGGCTCAAAATATTCGCCTTCGGCTATATAAGTACCGTTAATGTTGGTAAAAATAGAATTGCCTCCCACGCCAAAGTTGTTGTTTGGCTCGTCTACAAAACTGCCCGTGATGGTGGTGCGAGTAGGGTTGTAATAATACACTGACTTGGGCGAAGCCGTAATATCGGTCATATCCATGCCAAACTTAAAGTTTACAGGCCCACCAATATTGTTAGTTTTGGCATACAACCCCGGGCGTGCATAGCGACCGGAATTGCCCGTGGTGGTTACAATCGGTTTTAGCTCTATGTTGGAAGAAGTGTTAAAAGTGCCTGTTAATCCTATCACCGTTACGGAAGAATACCCGATAGGAGTAGAAAAAGGAATGACTTTGTTTAAATATTGGCCTGAGGTGGAACCGACTATTACTACATTACCATCATTATAATTGCCACTAGTAGAAATAGACGAATTTACTCCACCTTCTACTAAACTTGTTGTAGTTAAATTAAACCCATTTAAAACTAGATTAGATAAATTACCTGACGGAAGAAATCCACAACCATTGCTACACAAAAAAACTTGATTTGATTTAAAGTTTTGTTCTAAAATCAAATTACCTCCACCTATAGTTTTGGCAAGTATAAGCCTATCTATTAAACTTACTGAAGTCCCTTTTATATGTTGATCATTATTCTCTCCCATCATTACTAAATAACTTGATGGCACAATTGTACCATTATTAATAAAGTCTTTTAGATGGTACATTGGACCATCTGAAAGATAAGTAGCACCAGAAAATATCGTAAAATCTCCTTTATAAAGTGTACCATCTGAGCTTGCTGTTTTTGTCCCGCTATTCTTTATTTGCACATTACCATAGCCACCTGGAATATAATTTATAGTTTGGTCTCCATTAGCTTGAAAAATGATGGTACTATTTGGGTCTATTTGGTAATTACCTCCACTCATAGTTACCATTTTTATGTTATTTGTAGATGAACCGCTTCCTAACTCCAAAGTAGTACCCGAATCCATTTGCATAATACCAGCTCCGCCTGTAATGCTATGCTGTTGGGTAGATAAAGTGGAGTTACCGGTAATGGTAAGCCCTGACACAGTAATATTCCCAATTAAAGTTTTGGTTGAGGGGTTATCTATAATTAAATTATTATAATTGAGGTTAAAAATATTTTGAGCGGTGGCTGCATTGTAAAATACGCTTCCATTCCCTTTTACCAAGTTTATTCCAGCCCCTGTACTTATAGCGTTGGCACTGATATACATTTGGTGTGGCAAAGCACCCCCACTCATATCAATATTGCCATTGTAATTAAAAATACCTGCTATACTCAATACACTTTGGTTGGTGCCGGAAAATGAAAGCGTGCTTCCATTTTCAATAACTATTTGTTGACAAGCAACCGAACCATCCAAATGCTTTACTCCTGAAATTTGAGATTCTAATCTAAAGTGAGGTGTATTTTTAATTTTTACATTGTTTCCGTAGTATATCACAGTAGCACCAACATTGTCTGCTTTAAAATTTCCTATGGGCATCAGAAGGGTATTAGAAAATGCTCTCACCCTGCCAAGCGAACCTATTTCCCAAGTTGATGTAGCTCCAAGTCCGGTGAGCGTTTTAGAAAACTCCACTGTAGTAGATGCGTTTAGTATATTCAAGCCGTCTTGTATCTCTACATTTCCATAAAACGATGTGTAAAGTGCTGAGCCTGATATCGTTTGGCTATTGTTGGCGAATAACGTTTTATTTTCTACCACAAAGCCAATTGAGATAGGGGTGTTATTGACAAATCCGTTTCTAAACTCTGTAGTACCGGCCGTGGCAGTAGAAATGCCTGCAAATGTGCCATTGTTTGTAAACACTTTATTAAATTGCAAAGAAGCACCTGCCCCTACGTTATTTATAGAACCATTGTTTATAACAGGCTCCCTAAATCGTAAACTTCCTCCGGTAAGGGAAAGCAATCCGCTTACTGTCATTCCTCCCAATGCATTAGCTGTCATAGTTGGGCTAAAATGCATAATATGACCTCCCGTGATGCTCACATTATCTCCTGTCACTATTTGTCCGGGATAAAAAGTAGTCGCTACCCATGTTGTTCCATTCCATACTTGCCAGTTGGCAGGGTTGTTCCAGTTTCCGGCAGCAATATTACTTCTGAATGTAGCAGCAGGGATGGTAACTACTGTAAGTGTAACCACATTGCTGATTACAGGCGTGCCACAACCGCTGGTTACCGAAACAGTTATTAATGAATTATTTAAAGAAAGAGGTACTCCCGAAATGCTTAATACTGATGAATTAACCCCCGAAACCGATACAGAATTTACTACATTAGTGCCATTTCTTCTCCACTGATAAAGAATAGGTGCGCCACCGATAGCTGTAACATCAAACACAGCCTCACTGCCTTGCCCCACAGTTAAATCGTCAGGCTGATTGGTAATAGCAGTATTAGGATTTACCACAAAATTAACATTATCGCTCACACAGCCTGCTGCTGTTTGCTTGTAGACCGTTTTAACGCCTGCTACTGTACTCACAAAGTTATCGCCACTAATAGAGCCTTGTCCACTAAAAATAAACCACGGAGCTCCATCATTTGGAGTGAGGTTTTTCAATTGATTGATACACACGGCTGATGTGTTGTTTAATGGACGAGGTTTGTTATACAATTGAAAACTAACTCCCGGGCTTGAACATCCCCCAGAGATTACATTATATACAGTAGCTGTTTGGAAACCCACTCCCAAAATGCTGGCTGCTGTAAATGTGTTTCCGGAAATACCACCTACCGTGGAGGGAACTACTACCCACTGAGTACCTCCCGTACCTATTAGATTTCTTGTTGCCACTCCATTGGCACAGATTTGAAGATTAGAGGTAGTGTTGGTCGGTAACGATACAATTGAAAGTACATATCCAGATATGGAACTGATGTAAAAGGGATTGGTAGCGGTAATCCTGACCCTGTAGTTATTGCTTGTTGGTAGGTTAGTTGGTAATACAGTGATGATTCCGGGGTTGCTTAAGCTAACACCACTTACCGAACCTAAATTATAAATTCCGGAAGCAAAGCCCGCAACAGTAGAAATTTCTACTGTAAATGCATTGGTTCCATTGAAATTAGCACCAAATGACACAGCTGGAATAGTAATGAGTTGCCCTGAACAATAGCTTTTATTAGCGGCTGTGGGAAGAGATATACCACTATTAAGTGCTCCGGGATAGGCGGCAGTCAATTGCCCATTCATATTGGCTGCACCAGCAAAAGTGACACTCGTTGTATTAGCAGATGTATTAACCGATGGTTGCCTCAATAACGGGCTTGCATTGGGCCACCAAGCGCCCACATATTGCGTTTCAATCCCTTTGATATCTATAGGATCACCATAATTACCCGTTACAGTAGCATTTATAGCTGTAAGAGCAGAAGAGGAAATAATCCAATGTCGATTTAGTGCATTTGAACCATCCACTAAATTTGGAGAAGTAGAACCTACAGCAAGTGCTGTAATATATGATCCGGCAGCTACACTAGAACTGATTTTAAAATTAAGTGGTGAATAGATACCTGAGGTACCTATTGGAAAAACAAAATCAGTACCTGTGCTAATCAAATTAGGAAAATATTTTAATACTTGCCCCGTAATGCTACTACATAATATCATATTAGTAGCCGAAAAAGCATTTCCCAAAGTGGTAGATGTAGCTCCGTTGAATATGAATACATTATTGCCAATATTCAAAAGGGAATTATATAATGACAAATTACCATACACTCTTGCATTAGAAGCATTCGAATTAATAGTTTTCGTATTAGGACTACCTGTAGTTGATAGTACCAAATTGGGATAGCTAAGATTAGGAATAGTTTGATTGTTACCTACAAAATTCACAATAGCTGATGTGACGAGTTGAGAATTAGTCAATGACGTCAATTCATTATTAGCCCCATAAAAAAATAGTTGATGTTGTAAATTTGAGCCCCCAAGGCTAATTGTAGAATTTGAAGTATTGCCCACTAAATCCCCTCTCACAATCAATCTTCCTGCTTGTGTGCCCGTAAATCCAAATCGCGCACCATTGCCTATAATAAAATTGTTTGCAATATCTATCGTGGGATTTACAGCAATCAAGCCCAAGTTTAATTGGGTATTTGAACCCACAATACTACAATTACCCAACACTATAGCACCTGACTGTGAAGTCTTTGCTGCGCCCCCACTAACAACTAAATTGTAATAAGTGGTATTTTCTACTGTTTGAGCTCCGTTTCTGGCATACTCAAACGTATTACCTGTGGCAGATACATTTAAAACACCTGTACTCATAGGAATAACAGAGCCATAGTATCTGGTATGTCGTCCCGCTCCATTGCTACTAAAAGAACTTGTAGCACTCGCTCCTACCAAACTGCCTACAATAGACACAACACCCCCTGCGCAATTATTGAGTAAACTTGCTCCTCCCGCAATAGAAACAATATTATTAAATAAAAAACCATTTGAACCTAAAAGATAACGAACACCTTCAATATTAGTTTGCTTATTTACTACTACAGGACTCACTCCATTGCTAAAAAAACCAAGTACGTCATTTTGCAAAGTTAAAATCCCTGATCCTGTAAGTGAAAACACACCATTATTTGTAATATTTCCTCTAATTAGATAATTTGAGGCATTTGCACTGGCAAATACTCCAGTTGATTCAATCGTTACATTTCTTAGGTTATTAAATCCTGTATCGCTATTATCTAAAAAACTACCCAATACAGAAACTGATGATAAGGAACTCGAATTAACAGTAATATCTCTAATACCCACTTGCAGAGTGGCATTGGGCTGAATCAATAATCTTTTGGTTATAACAGTGGCTTCACTTAGTGTTTTTGTGCCACTTCCTGAGATGACGAGGTTTTCGAATGGATTTGAAATAGAACTTGGTAAATTGTATGCACTTGATCCGCTAAATTCAATCGTGTTGTTAGAGCCGGGTGTGATGAAAATATTATTAGGATATATATATTCATTTATTTTGAGGTAGTGTGCTAATCCGGTACCAGTCATTACAATATCGCCATATGTGTGTGTACCACCAAAATTTATTGACTTGGCAGTAGTACCCCCAAAATCTACCGTACCGTAGCCATCTTCATTTCCATTGACCCAAAAATTAAAGTTACCATTAGTAGGTGCGGATAGCACTGTCGACAATATTATATTTCCTGAATTATATAACCCCGTACAAGTTAAATTTCCTTGTATCGTTTTTGTCCCTATACCTGAAACATTCAGGTTTGGATAATCATTACTACCAAATACAGTTTGGTTTCCTTCTCGATTATAGCTAACAGTAGAACTTGAAGAAGAGCTAAAAGTTCCGCTAAAAGAGTTGGTAGCACCTCCTAATGTAAGTCTGGTAGTAGAAATACCCATATTGAATGTTCCCGAACCAAAAAAATTACCTCTAATTTCTACTAAATTGTTTGAACCTGAGCCATAATTTAATGTACCATCTACAGAGGCAGGTCCCCCTACAATAAAATTCCTGTTCAATGCAGCACCAAAAATTTGAAATACTGGGCCAGCGTCTACGTCTAATGCCCCTAAAACCGAAACCGTCACTAACGAAAATGTACTGATACTCTTAGTACCCATACCTGCTATATATAGCCCACCATAATTTGTACAACGTATTATTTGACTACCTAATCCATCATAATAGAATCTCCCGGCCGTATTATGAATAAAAGTACCTGTATGGTTATTATTTCCACGCAATCTTACAGTACCAAAAACTCCAATATGGTTAGTTAAGGCTAAAATTCCTGCACCAAACATGCTTCCGCCAATAGTAATGGTCTTTGTACCGGGAATGTTAAGTGTTCCATTTACTGTAATATTATTGCAAATTGCATTTGGGTCGCCCAAAGTTGTTGACAAATTTACTGTAAAGCCGGAAGGTATAACTACATCATTTGTACTTGTAGGTACTCAAAATGGAGTCCAGTTTGCATCTACCGACCATATATTAGATGTGCTACCGTCAAATGTTTTGGTTTGAGCAAGCAAAAAATGAGTTAAAAAAACAGAAAAAATGCTTAGTAAAACTTTTTTCATAAGGTGTTTAGGATTGCGTACTTTAATCCGCAAGCCACTTCAAAGGTAACTAATATCGGTGTAAGGAACAAACGGTAATGAGAGATGAGATTAGGGGATAAGTGACAAGTGAAAGGTGGTAAGTGACAGGTTTGATTGATTTTCTCAATGAGAAAATATACTTGCACAGAGGCATAGAGTTTGCCTTTATCCTTATTGTTACTCCGTGCGTTCTTTGCGAAGCGATATGTAACTACTTACTAATGGAAGTTGTTTTCGCTTATTAAGGGGGGATGGAATTGACCTTTACTGTATAGAGAGAAGCAGAGGATCTAAAGCTTTAAATAATGAAGAGGGCTACAATAATTTATAACCACAATGCTTCTGATCTAAAAATTAAACCTTAAATCAAAATAGCCTCATGTTTGTAATTTATGAGGCTATATTTCTGAACAATTGATGGAATTTATAGAAATGCACCAGCATTCGCTTCAGTGCATCGGCTAAGATTTTTAAAAAGTACCCACTCCATACTCGGTGGCAACTTTAACGGGCTGTAGTTTCACTATTCCCAAAAAGTTTAAAAACCTGATTACTTGGTAAGTTGGGTCAAGCTCAAACCATTTATTGGCCATATTTACTTTTTTGGGAAACATGTGATGATTGTTTTGAAACAACTCACCCATACACAAAAAGTCCCAAACTAATGTATTTTTTGACTTGTCATTGGCATTGTAGTTTTGATAACCATGTACGTGGCCACTCCAGTTCACAATGGCACCGTGAATAGGTCCCATTAGGTAGTGGATAGGCAATAACAAATATAAGTACCACATACCATCGGGTACAAAATACATATAAAACAATGTGTAAGCAGTACCAAACGCAACCCTAAGAGGCCAAAAGTCTCCTAATTTTTCTATAAAATCCCACTGTGGCAAATCTTTCAAGAATCTTGGCTCTGCCTCACGAGTATCGTGTACATATTCAGAATAAATATTTTTTGTTTTCCACATCATATCAAATACGTTTTTGGCGTGGTGTGGAGAATGTGGGTCTTTCTCAGTATCGCTGTAAGCATGGTGCATTCTGTGGAGTATTGCATAAGCACGGGGTGATAAATATGATGAGCCTTGCATCACAAATTGGAACAGAAAGAAGAATTTTTCCCAAAAAGGATTCATGGTAAACATTTTGTGCGCCACGTATCTGTGCAAGAAGAATGTTTGTCCAAACAAGGACAAATACCAATGGGCGAAGAAGAAAATTAGGATTGCAGTCACTTTTATAATTTAAAATGGTAAATAATGTAAATAGAACGGGGTGTTTAACGAGATGTTTTGCACGCATTCAAATTACTTAACAAATTTACCATAAATTTTGGTTGCAATCAATCATTTTTTATTAACAATGCAAGAAGAAGTGCCTCTATTTTGATTTTGTGGTATCAACATCAGGTGTTTTTGTTGCTTTTTTCTTCTTTTTCCCTGAAAATGGATTGAGAGATTCGAAATTGGTGGTGTGCATTATACTTGCTCCCGTGGATGAGTTGCCCTGTGAACCCGAGCTAATACTAAGCGTATTGGGATTTTGCCTGGTAAATCCTTTTAAACGAAATTTGCCATCATTTGTAAGCATATATTCTACCGATATATCGCCTATAATACTAGCTGTAGTGGCATGACTTTGGGTATTGGTGACACCTCCACTGCGAGTAACACGTATTTTGCCATCAAGAAACTCATAGCTAATGCGCACCTGCATTGAATTTAAGGCTGCCAGTCCATTCATTCGTAGGTCGACTTGCAAATTTTTGTCAAGTTGAGACACGATTTGACTTAGTTGGTTTGTGAGTAGTTCACTAACGGTACTTCCTGCAGCGCCCTCAAGCCCCGATGAGCCGTATAAAAACCGCCTAAATACCAATAAACTAAATACTTGCGTATTCATTTCGTTGGTATTATTGTGTATTTTATTTTCAAAAGCAGATATGTAGTTAAACATCGGCACACCTGATATTACAGAAGGGTAGTTATAAATTACAATATCATAAGTGATATCGGGCTTTAGCATCTCACCGTTCAAATTAAGTACAGTAGCTACAGGATAGGGTGTGCGTATGCCTGCTTTATTCCAATGTATAGAATCGACCAAGGGGTGAAGTGAGATTCTATCTTCATAACGAGCAGACACATCTAGTATCCCTTCGGAAGGATTTCCATTCCATTCAACATGACTCCCCGGCTTGATGGTAAATTTTTTATTGATAACATTTAAAAAAGTAAATAGGTAATAACTGTCTTTGGCAAAAGTGTAGTCTCCATACATGTGAAAGTCGCCTTCTGAGTCATATTCCAACCGTATGGGGCCCTGACCATATCCGGCTATTTTATCTCCGGTATTTTTATCTAGTATAAATTCGCAATAAGCATCAGGAGTGATATCAATTTCCAATTTTGTGGTTATTCTGAAATCATTTTCGGATTCATTACTCTGTTTGTTGGTGGCATTATCAGTGCTTTGTACACCTTTAATAGGTTTGGTTATATTAAATTTAATGAAAGACTGTTCTTCTGTACCTGAGTTAGAGTTGTAAATAATATACATTTTTGTGCCCTTCTGCACACTTCCTTTGAGCTTGATATCTAAGTAATCTATGCCGCCATCAAGCGAAAATTCGCCTGACCCCACTGCCACCCCATAAAATATATTGTTGTCTTTTATATCTGTATCAAGTAGAGTAGCATTTTTAAACTCTCCTTGAATTTTTATTTTCAAATCGTTCAGCTTGCTGTGATAAATACCCCCATTTAGTACAGCCAACCCACCATGATTGTCGCTAAAAAGCACATTATTAAGTTCTAAGCCATCGGGATTTAGCACTAATTTGTCGTTAAAATAATAAGTGGTATTCAGATAATTTACCTTGAGCGAGCCCTCATCTACTTCAATTTCACCTGTAATAAGCGGATTTCCAAGGCTTCCTCTAATGGTGATAAGCCCCGTGGCATTGCCTTTCAGTTCAGATATTATATCTTTTGTAAACGGCTCAAAAACAGCAATGTCTGTTTTATTCAAAATGGCTACAATATTTAGTTTTTCGCTACCTGAGCTAGAATTGGGCATATAATTTCCGTGAAGACTAAACATTTTTGTTTTAAATCTTTCTATGTCCAAGTTCAAATCTATTTTGCTGTTGACATTGTCCCACTTGCTGTAGCCTGTGATGTTGCCCACCAACAATTTGTTTATTTTCAATGCTTTGGCGGTGATGTTGCTGTTGATTTTTATCTCGGAATAATAATCTTGAATGTCTAAAAATCCATCTAGTTTACCTTCGAGCTTGGTTCCGGTAAATTTGTCTAAATTCTGCAATCTGAAATTTTTTACAAGCAAACTAAATTTATTATTGATGATTTGAGATAAATTCCCTTGCAGACTTATGATTTGCGAATCGCTTTTTAGCTCTACAAACTCAAACCCCAAATATTGAGGCTTGACAACAATTTTATTTCTTTGATCAATATTCCAAGTATTATCCAACAGTTTTAGCTCTGCCTTTGAGAATTTGAGTACTTTATCTTCTGTCCCAACCTTGTAAAATCCTTCAAGCGAAGCTTCGTTAATTTCATTTTGCTGCTTGGTGTAGGCACTGAATCGTATGGTGTCTTTTTCCCAAAGCGCAGAGACGATTATTTTCTCGAGTGATGGAGTATTGTTTACAAAATGTTGAGATGCCTCAAAAGTGGCTTTGGCAAACAAAGGCGATTCCTCCGAATCTTTTTTTATTTCAGTTGTGGCAGCAACACCTGCAAAAATTTGTGTACCGATTTGAACCGTGTCTGACTTAAATTTTGAACTAATGCTAATTTTTTGCCCCGAAACAACCCTTCCTTTCAAAATAGAGCCATCGGAAACCCTATATTCCGGAAAAAAAATATTCAATACGGGATTTATTGTATTGAATTTCACATCAAAATCAACGGCAATTTTTTCATGATTTTGAATAAAATCAGTTGAATTGACAAGCTTTTTCTTTCCATTAAAATTTTCACTTGCTTTAGTGGTAAGCGTATCTAATACAGGCTTTAGTTGAAACAAATCGAATTTCCCTTCCACATTGGCATCAACAAGTGCTGAACGTAATGACAGAATGTGTGAGATAGAATCGAGTTTTACATAGCTTATGCTAAATTTATCGAACCTTACGGTTTTAAGAGCTGAATTAAACTGATTGTCTTTGCATGATAAGCTGAAATTAAGGTCTTGAAGGCTATATCCTGTAGAAGAATATCTAATATCAGAAGCAATGGCCAAAGGCTTTGGGTAAAGACCAATTTTGTATGCATCGAGTTTATGGAGCTTGGCATCGCACGAAAAGTGCTTTTCTTGTATGTCAGTCTTAACTATTGCTTCGAGTACCAATGCAGAATCTTTTACATCAATGGTTGCTTGACCTCTTTTTTTAGCATATTTTAAGTTTACAAAAGCATTTTTATAATCATAACTATCCAAATTTATTTTGTTTATAAAACCACTGGCGTGAAAATCGGCTGTTTGTGGATCGAATCCACGCCCATCGATTTTGAAATTCAACGATATTTTTTTTAACCAATCAGGCGAATTGAACGATTTAAAATCGAAATTTTCTAAGCCCAAAACGCCTTTATACACAGCGGTTTGCAATATATTTTCACTTTTATAAGAAAAATTAAGATCAGTATTGATTTTGCCAAGTGCTGTGGCAGCATCGCCTTTGATGACAAAATCGTTCATGTTTCCCGTAAACTCACCTTTGAAATCCCAAAAGCCGAAAGATTTAATGTTGTCGTAGTTTTCTTTTAACCCATAGTTTTTGATGTCAAAAGCCTCGATATGCGATTCACTCAAATTAATGTTCATTATAAGCTTATCCATATCGGGCAACCCCTTAAAAGAAGCACTACCTTTCCCATAACTATTGTTCCCAAAGGCCACATCTAAGCCATTTAATTTCAAGTCGTAAAAAGGCCCTGATATTTTGCCATTTATTTGCCACACATCGTTCAATCCTGTTAATTCGGGGAAAAAGACTTTCAAATCATTTGTAGCGAGCGATGTTGGAGAAACTTTTATTTTAAAATCTACACTGTCTTGAATGTAACTCAGTTGCCTAAAACTGTTAAAACGAAATTCGATATCGGCATCGATTTTGCTTTTTCCAATATAGCCTTTCGTATTTTCAAGTTTTAGATAGTTTTCACAAATGCCAAAATCGCTATCGAAGTTTTTTACTTTTAAACCACTTCGTATATCCCTGCATGCCAACCCACTTACTTTGAGCGAAACAGTATCGGCTACAATTTTAAATTTAGAAGCCTTGATATTGATACTGTCTAATGCCATGTTTGTGAAATCAAATCTGTCATTTACATGGTTTTCATCGGTATCTATATAGCTAAATTTACCATTTTCAAATTCTATTTCTTTGATAATAAAGTTTGTATAGCGTCCTACGTGGGGAGCAGAAGGTTTTGATCTATCGGCACTGTCTTGCCCCATGTGTTGGATGGAGTATATAAAATCAGAGATATTGACATCGTCTATATCTTTGTAATATTTTAACCGGACATCGGAATTACTAAGCCACACTTTTCTGACAATGATGTCGCGACCAAGCAAAGAGACTAGACTAAATTTAGCAGTGAGTGTTTCCACCTTTATCATATCTTGGTTTCGTCTATCACGAATCACCACACCCTTTAACTGTAATCCGGCAGTCCATGTAATGGAAATTCCTTGTAATTCTATGGGGTAACCAAGCGCTTTTGTGAGAGTTTCTGTTGAGTAGCTTACAATTTTGTGTTGAACGGCCGGTATTTGCAGCCCAAAGACTAGGGAGGTGAAAAGTACAACAAAGCCAAAAAAGGCCAAAATAAGTGTTCGCCTTATCAGCTGGAATAAAAAACCACCTATTTTACTCGAAATACTCAATTCTAGTGTTAGCTACGCTTTGTGTCTGTTTTAAAAAGTAAATTTACACATACCAACTGAAAAACTATGCACTGCATATTCATTCGGCATAATTTTTATTATACTCATTCTTAGGCTCAAGACCTATTAAGCCTAAGACTTATTCTTTTCATTAATGTTTCACGTTGGTACACCCAAGAGTTGGAAAAACCGATTATTTTTGTCGTATGACTACCGAACCCGACACTATACTTTTAGCCATAGAGTCGTCTTGTGACGAAACATCTGCTTCAATCATCAAAAACGGCAATGTATTGTGCAATATTATTTCCACACAGCCCATCCATAGCCAATACGGTGGAGTAGTACCCGAATTGGCTTCAAGAGCCCATGAAAAAAATATTATTCCCGTAGTAAATGAAGCATTTGAAAAATCGGGAATAAACAAAAAAAGTATAAATGCAGTGGCATTTACCCAAGGTCCGGGTTTACTCGGTTCGTTGTTGGTAGGTAGTTGCTTTGCCAAATCGTTTTCGCTGGCGCTGAGCGTACCCCTCATTGGTGTAAATCACATGGAGGCACATATTTTCGCTCATTTTATCGAAAAACCCATACCTGAGTTTCCTTTTTTATGCCTTACCGTGAGCGGTGGACACACACAAATTATTTTAGTAGAAGGATTTGATAAGCTCACTGTGCTGGGACAAACGATAGACGATGCCGTGGGCGAAGCTTTTGACAAAACTTCAAAACTACTTGGGCTCCCCTACCCCGGTGGGCCTATACTTGATAAATTGGCCTCGGAAGGCAACCCTGAAAAATACAAATTTCCTATGCCTGAAATTCAAGGATTAGATTTTTCCTTTAGTGGCGTAAAAACATCTATTTTGTATTTTTTGCAGAAAGGGAAAGCAGAAAATCCACGTTTTGTGGAAGAAAATTTAAATGATATTTGTGCATCAGTTCAATATACTTTGGTAGAAATATTGTTAAAAAAACTCAAAAAGGCATCGAAAGAGTATAAAATAAAGACCATAGCCATAGCAGGAGGCGTAGCTGCCAACTCGGGTTTAAGAAAAAGATTGGAATATGAAAAACAAAAGTCGGGTTGGAATATTTTTATACCTAGATTTGAGTATTGTACCGATAATGCAGCCATGATTGCCATCACCGCACATTTCAAATACTTGAACAGTGTTTTTGTGAGCCAAGAAGCAAGCCCAAACCCTAGAATGAGCATAGAATGAAAAAATACTTTTTCTTTTTAATACTTCTTAATCTATTTTTTTCTGAGGCAAATGCGCAAAATGTGCGTATCACCATAGAAGTAAAGTCGGCCAACGACCAATTTCATGTAGTTCCATTAAAAGAAAACGGAGTAGTGATTTTTTATGAATTGAGTGCAAAAAGCCAAGGTGCTAGAACCGAAAAATGGCGCTTTACAAAATATGACACCACATTTACAGAAGAATGGAATGTAGACTATCCATTGCTCAATAATCTCGACTACACCTCCTATTATATTGACAAAGAAAATATATATGTACTTTTCACCCGTTCAAAAGAGTTTCAAATAGTAAAAATAGAACAAGAAACAGGCGAATTATTTATTACCAACGGGCGATTGCCAAAAGAAGATGTGGATATCAAACATTTTAAAATCCTAAACGATTATGCATTTTTTGGCGGGCAAATAGCTCCGCCCGATGCAAGTCTATTTTACAGGTCTTGCATCGGCTTTGCTTGTTTTCCTTTACTATTTATCCCCAATTTCATTCCTGAAAAATCGGCTTATGTGGGCAACACCAACTTGCAAAGCAAGCTTACTAAAAGAGTAGATTTAGAGTTAAAAGGCAAATCAGAAGTAGTAAACTTTAAAACTGATACCTCTAATGCTTTATTAAACTCCATTATAAAAACAGGGAGAAACGGGCATACACAAATATTAGTCCAAGAATTAAAGCCAAATGGAGTAAAAACTAAAAAATATATTCTTAATACATTTACACCACAATACTATCTTTTGGATGGAAAAATGGCCATAAACCCCACCGGAGATAAAATAATCATTGGCACCTATGCCCGCGAAGGGAGCTATGGGGCGCAAGGCTTGTACTTGACAAAAATTGTAACCGAAAAACAAGAATTTGTTCAATACCAAAGCTTTACCAATTTCAACAACTTTTTTAATTACCTGCCTGAAAAAGACAAGGAGAAGCTTACCAAAAAGATTACCAAAGTAAAAAGCAAAGGGAAAGACTACGAGCTGAGTTACCAAATGCTGGTACATGAGCCCATTGTCGTAGACTCCAACAATTATATAGTAGTTGCTGAAGCTTATTATCCACAGTATCATACTGAATTTCGCACTACTTGGTACTATGGACGCCCGATAGAAACAGTGGTGGAAATATTTGACGGTTGGCGATATACCCACGCCATCATAGCGGGGCTGGACGGAAAAGGCAATCTGCTGTGGGACAATTCCATTACCATTCAAGACATTCTCACATTTAACTTAACAGAAAAAGTAAAAATACTGTACAATAAAGATCAGTACATAGCTGCCTATAGCCAACGAGGCCGCATAGAATACAAACCCTTAAGTACAGATACGAGTGTTTCAAAAAAAGTGACAACTATGGTAGAAACCGACAGCGATTACGAAAAAGTGAAGGAGCAATACAAAAGCGACATTGAGTATTGGTATGGAAACTACTTCATAGCATACGGTGCTCAAAAAGTAAAAAACCTAGATTCTGATTATATAAGGAAGGGAAATACCGTAATATATTTCAATAAATTAGAAATCAAATATTAAAAAAGGGAGAAAGAGAAAATCGATAAAAGAACAACATACTGAAATACAGCATATTACAGCAAAATATTGAAGACCTAAACCCTAAAAAACGATATTTTAAAAGCTTACTTTTTAAGTTTTTACAGAATACAAGATTAAACAATATTTTACCTAAAAAGGAAATATTGTTTTTCTAATTGACTTTAATTTATAATTTTGTAATACGTAGCGATACGACCTAACCCGAAAACATAAGCCTTAGGCATGAAAAAAAGTATATTTATAGTTTGCTTATTAGTAGTAATTACCTCTTCATTTGAAGTTTTTTCTCAAGGAAGAAAGCTTTATCCCGGTCAAACTCGCACAAGGATGAATTCTTCTATTCCTATATCCAGAAAAATAGCCTATCCTTGGACATGGACATTGGGATTAGGTTCAACTTCATATTTTGGGCAATTGTGTGAAGGCGGTGATTGCGTTTTTGCACCGATTGTTCAACCAGGTTTTAACAACTTCCAAATTGCTCCCGGTATTAGATATCGTTTTACAAACAGAATAAGCGTTGGAGTTAATTTTAAATTTTTTAGAATTGGTGCATCTGATCTAGAAGCAGCTGAATCAACAGGCCGACCAGGTAGAGGAATTACATTCAGAACTACTGGCTATGAATTTAATGCCTATGTTATGGCTGATATTATTCCTACCATTAGTCGCTTTATGGGAGATAAGTCTGACCAATACAATAGAAGAAATTTCTTTGTTCCTTATGTTCTTGCCGGAGCCGGTGTACTTTATTTTGCGCCAAGTATCAAAGACCCATTGACAGGAAAATACGAATCCGTAGTTGGTCTTAAAACTTTTGAAGGAAAAGACTATTCTAATATAGTTCCTACTGTATATGGAGGACTTGGTTTCAGAATCAAAGCTACTGAATTTATAGATGTGGGCGCTGATTTGACCTACACCGTGGCATTTACTCAGTACTTAGATGACTTAGGCGGAAAACAAGTATATCCTACAAGAGAGGGATTAAATTCTACAGAGTTATGGACAAAAGAAGATCGATTGTCCGCACCCGGTTTTTATGAAAGGGGTGTAACGCCCAATCCGGATGGTTCTCCTGCTCCTCCGTTTGATGGAAGAACCCAACGAAGCGGTAAAGCAGAGTTTTTTGACGGATATGGAATATTCAATATTCACATTAATTACACCATGGCAAACCCGGTTAATTTCTCTGCCCAAAAATCGCACAAACATTTCAAACACGGAAAAGGTACAAAACACCACAGGTTTGAAAGAAAATAAAAAAAAGCCCCAAACGGGGCTTTTTTTATGCAAGAAAACCATTAGCAAACAAACTAAAAATGCTTTCCAGGCGTTTACCAATTATTAGTGTTTCTATGAATTATTACGGTAGCAACATTCCCAATGTCTTCAATTTCATGAAATGATAAAAAGATACTGCCATGAAAAAGATACTCATTCCATTTCTATTCATTTTGTTTTCCTCAAAAATGTGGGGGCAAACCAAAGATTTTATAGTACTAAAAAATGGAGATACCATTCAATGCATTATCAGCAAAATTGATGATAAGTTTATTTATTACTATAAACCCGGCCCTGACATTAAAAAGGTAAAAAAAGTACCCTTAGAGGCTTCTCAAAAATATTTCAGCGAGGACAAAGAAAAGCTGCAAATACAATTTAATGAAATGAGCAAAGTGGTACGCTTTGGTTTTTCAACCGGATATTCTAAAACAGTAGCTCCTATAGGCGGACTTTTAGGAAATTATTTCACAAACAATTATGAAGTATTGCGTTCAGGCATATATTATTCGGGAATTTTGAGTTACCAATGGTCGAAATACATAGGCGTGGGAGTAGACTACAGCTACTACAACCGCAGCAGCAATGACTATGCCGTAGTGGTAAATCAAGTAAGAGACACACTTTTTGTTGACAATGTGATAGACATTAGTTCAGAAATACACATTCACAATGTTGGACCACATTTTTCTTTGGCAATCCCTCTCAGTTCAAATGAAAGAGTTGCTTGGGTAAACAGAGTCGGGGTTGGTTATCAATACTATCAAAATGATTTTCAACTGTTTGATGCCAAAAATGCGAGCACTACCAAAGGCACAGAATCGGGCAGGGGCTATTACTTTTTGCTGTCATCGGGAATTGATATTATGCTGTCGAAGTACTTGGCTTTCAATGTGGAAACCAACTACTTGCATGGAGACATAACCAAAACCGAATATTCGATAGAACAACCTTCAAGAAACGATTTTGAAAATAACCGCCCTCTAAACCTGAGCAGATTTAATATTGGCATAGGCATTCGTTTTTATTTTTATTGAATGTGAAGTCTAGTTTTCTTTTGAAACTCCTGCACTGTCAAAACTAGCCATTTCGTTAAGAAAAGCCACAGCACATTTTATAATGGGCAAAGCTACGGCACAACCTGTGCCTTCTCCCAAGCGCATGTTTAGGTTGAGTAATGGCTCTTTTTTAAGATACTCAAGCAAATATTTATGGCCATTTTCGTCCGATTGGTGGCAAAATATAGCATTGGATTCAATTTTAGGTTCTATAGATGCTGCTACCAAATAGGCTGTTGTTGCTATAAATCCATCTATCAATACTACCATGCCGCAATTGTAGGCTTCTATCATGGCTCCACACATTTGGGCTATTTCATGGCCGCCAACAACAGATAAAGCTTCAAACGGAGTTTGAGGTGCATATTTTTGAGCCACTTTTTCCAAAACAGAGAGTTTTTTTGATTGGTGTTCACTTTGGCTGGCTGTACCCATTCCCACACAAAGTTCAAGAGGAATCTTTGCCATAAAATGCATTAAAAGTGAAGCTGATGAGGTATTTCCTATACCCATTTCTCCAAAACCTATGCAATTGCAGCCTTTTGAAGCAATATTTTTCACCAAATTTTGCCCTAGTGTGATGTTTTCATGCACTGTATAAATACTCATGGCCGGCTCTTTGAGCATATTTTTAGTGGCTCGTTCTATTTTTTGAACCCAAAGTTGGTCGTGTGGTGGCAAATCTGAAGCCACGCCTGCATCTACTATCAGCAATTCTATACCATGCTGACGACTGAATACATTTATAGCAGCTCCTCCTGAGAGGAAATTTAGCACCATTTGAGCAGTAACTTCTTGTGGATAAGCACTTACACCCTCTTTAGCTATACCATGGTCAGCTGCAAAAACCACAATGGTAGGTTTTGAAATGGCAGGTGAATCGGTATTTTGAATAAGCGCAATTTGCATAGCCATTTTTTCCAGTTTGCCCAAAGCACCCAAAGGCTTGGTTTTATTATTAATTTTTTCTTGTATTTCGTTACTCTTCATTATGCGAAGGCTAATTGGCTTTTATGTATAATAAAATATAGGGAATAGAACTGCATCTACTCCCTATTAGGTTTCTTGATAAGATAATTTCCAAATCAAAAATCAACAGTCAAAAATCAAAATTTTCATTATTTAAACACAAATCCATTGGGCCCTATGCCTACTTCGGTAGAATCGAGTACCACTCCGGAAGCGTTGTACCTGATAAGTTTTTGATTTGACACAAAACCCATTGTGGCTGCATAGATAGTTTCGCTATTGGGGTCTATCCCCAAGCCGTAAAATGAACGTGCTATTAGTGGCTGTGTCGGCAGGCTCGAAGCTGAAACTTCTAAACTATACACACCTCCGTTTTCGTAGTACAATTTATTTCCCGAACCATTAATGTTTAGCTTTTCTGGGCTGTCGGCTGCGTTAGTAAAACTGAATGTTTTTATAACAGATTCTGTGGTAGGGTCAATTTGTACCAAAGCTCCGGGTTTGCTTAGGCTTAGATTCGTATAGTTTTTGTACCCGCCACAAATCACCCATAGTTTATCATTGGCATCTTTTACAATGGAAGTAGGCGAATAACCCACTTTTATCGTTTTTGATACCACATTAGTAGCAGTATTAATAATAGTCAGAGTACTGTCGCCACTATTGCTTACAAAAAGTTTATCGCCATAAAGCAATAAGTTTTCAGGCAATAAGCCCACCTCTATGGTTTTAGTCAGCGTATTTGTAGATAAATCTATCACATCCACACGACCATTGCCCGCAAAACTCACCCATTCTGTCAAGTAAGCAGTGTTCCCAGAGCCTTTTACCAAATATCGCGGCAGTTTCACACCTTCAATTACACCTTTAGACTCAAATGTAGAAGCGTCAGCTATTTCAACTTTATTGCTATTGTTGACTACAATATACGCCAAATCGTTTATCAGCGTAAGTGACTGTACGATATCGCCCAAACTTCTATTGTTTTTTGCATTAAAAGGGTCAATATTTACTTTGTTCGTTTTAGGATCGTAGACACTCACAGAGCCATTTGATGCACCAAAGCCGCCCTCGCAAGTCACATATACTGAGCCTGTAGCCACAGGTGAAGGGCTGTCTTCCTTAGGGTCGCAGGCGATGAATACAAACGCAAGTCCGACTGAAATAAAAGCAGATTTTACAAAATTCAGATACTTAATTTTCATTGTTTTTGATAGTTAAAGGTTTATAAAACTGAAAAGCTACTCCGGCCAGGTAGTGTCGTTGTGGCATGGGGCGTGCAGGCAAAACCTGATAAGCCTCGTTCCAAATGTTGTTTGCTTGTATAAATATTTTTGCAGAAAAGTCTTTGTATTTTTTTTGATAAGACACTTCAGCATCGCCTACCGAGAATCCTGGCAGAAAACTTAGATTGTCGGCTGTGGTGTATCTGTAGCCCGTGAAAGCGTGGTTGTAAGAAAGGCTAAAACCCCTGTAAATCACCGAAAACAAAGCCGCACCTTTGTGAACAGGAACAAAAATGAGCTGTTTACCCAATTGATTTTCATTGCCTTTCGGCACTTTTTCGTTGGTGGCCCACACAGCATCGTAGTTTATGCCTATCAGTATTTTTGTTTTATTTATTTCTGTAGAGAAATTATTTCGTAACTCGATGCCTCTGGCCCACACTTTTTCTACATTTATGGGAGAATAGAACCCAAAACTGGTCGGCAGCCAAAGTATTCTATTGTCTATTACAGAGTTAAATACTGTTGCAGACACCATTACAGCCGTTTTTTCTTTGAATACTGGTGCTATTTTCACACCGGCTTCTTGCGAAATGCCTGTTTCTGATACCAGATTGGGGTTACCTCCTGGAATCCAGAACCAGTCATTAAAAGTGGGAACACGATAGCTCCTAGACACAGCTCCATTGAAACTAAGCCATGAAAAAAGTTTATACTCTACCCCTCCATAGGGAATGAGCGGAATCCATTTTTCACGTACATATTCTTCACGCAAAGTGGCGTTTACAATAAGCTTTTCTTTTACCCAAATCCCTTTATAGGACAAAAAACCACCTGCACGCCAAATTTTAGGTTGATTTGGGTACGAACCCGATACGGCTTCGCTGTAAGTATTATTTAATCTGAGGGTAAAAAAATGATTTTTATTGAGTTTCAATTCCGTTTCCACCTCTGTCACACTGCTTTTTGCGCGGCTGAAGGTGTAAAGATTGTATTGCCTATCATCGTAAATTATTCTTTCATCAAAATAGGCACTTCTCATAGTAAAATCCACCATTTTGCTTCTGTATTGCCAGTCTGCCATCAGCCTGTGAAACCAATCTTGCTGAAAAGCGGTGCTTTGGGCTTGCCCCATTGTAGGAGGAACTTCACGGTAATTGTCTTGAAACCAATACTTTACATTTGCTATTTGATTTCGTGAAATTTTAAAACTTGCTTCAGCCAAAGCCCCTTGCTGTTTCACCTCATTGTTGGTTTGTCGCTGTATAGGAGCGTTTCTTTCAAACGTATTTTTAAAAGTAAAATCGTTTAATGCAGAATGATTGATGGCTTTTAGCGATAAATAAACTTTACGGCTGCCATAAGCCACCTCGCCCGATTGTCTGTAAGTGGAAAAGCTGCCCGCTCTGCCCGCCAATCCAGCTTTGAATCCGCTGCCAAATTTTACAGGATTTGCCAAATGTATGCTTCCTCCTACCGAACCGCTCCCCCACTTAGCGGCATTGCTCCCCGGCTGTACATGTGCTTCGCCCACAAACTCCGGTGGAAGTAGGTTCAAATCCATTTCGCCATTCATGGGACTTTGAAGGTTAAATCCGTTCCACAACACGGCCGTGTGTGCGGCACTGCTGCCTCTGAAAGCAGGCGTAGCCAATCCACCCAAACCGTAGCTTTTTATAAAAATGAGGTTGTTTTGGCGCATGACATCGGCCAAAGAATTGCCGTGAAAGCGAAGTAATGCTGCCGAATCAACCATGTAGCTTTGCAAACCCGTAGTGTGAAGCGTTTCTTTATGTCCTTTGATCAACACATCGCTTAGTGTCACCACTGTGTCTTTTTTTTGACCCAAAGCCAAAGTGCTCAATAAGCAAAAAAATACCCCCGAAAATATGAATCTCACCAAGTCAAAAATCTTTTTAAAGACGATATAACAAGGTTCGTTTTCTTCGAATAGACCCAAATTACGCAATAGACTTTTTTATTAACCTCTCCCTTTTTCCCTCTCCAAATAGAGAGGGAAATATTCGAGAAAAATCAAAGATTTTTCCTATTGCTTAATTTGGGAAAAATGAATTATAAGCCAAGAAGCAAACAGATATTGACTTTAGCTTTTTTGAAAAGCATAAAATATCAGCACAGGAAATCGATTATAAACCATTCCACAAAAACCAATAAATTAAAATCACAACCATGTTCACGTTCTACGCCTTTCTTCCCGAAAGCTACGAACCAGATGATATTGGCAGGTCTCCTGACTTGCTTCATTTGTGCGCCTTCCCGTCTTGTAAAAAAGACAGTGGCTGAGGATGCACAAATACATTCCGAAGCTCACAGTTGCGGGTACAGTCTCGGTTTTTCACCGATGTTCCCTATTAATCTCAAGCTGCGCGTTGCCACACACCGAGAACCATTATCTGCTGCAAAGGTAATAATAGAGTTGATATATAAAACACATATTTGCGAAAAACCTTTTCGATTCAGCAGTCGGGCTACAATTCTCATGAAATCAAAAAATAAAATGCCATTCTGAAAATAGAAGACACAGGGCTTAATTGATATATTTACAAATTATTAAAGATACAATGAAATGAGAGTCTTTTTCGCATTATTGATTGTTTGTGTATGCTTCAAAACGGCTTTTACTCAAAACGACACCGCTTATATTTTTTATGATAGCGCCAAAACCGTACTCCAAGCCAAAGGAATAGTTACCAAAAATCAAAAACAAGGAAAATGGGTATCTTATTTCTTATCCGGACAGGTAAAATTTATTATTAATTATAAAAACGATACCCTCAACGGCATTTTCACCGAATATTCCCCCACCGGGCTTCCCTTAAAAAAAGGCACTTTTGAAAATGGATTTCTAACAGGAGAATATAAAATTTATTCGAACAGAGGTGTTGTACAAGCGGAACTCTTATATAAGCAAAATAAACTGAATGGCGAGTGTAAATATTATTCTCCACAAGGCAAATTAACAGCCATAAAAAATTATGTTGATGACACTCTACACGGAAAAACTTCTCTATTCTTTGAAAGCAGCAAGCCAAAATCTGTAGCTTATTTTAACAAAGGGATGGAAACGAGTGAATGGAAAGAATTTTATTCCAACGGCAAACCCTCGCTTATCGGCAAATTTGAACAAGGTAATGAGAACGGCCAGTGGGCATCGTTTTACCCAAGCGGTAAACTACGCTCACAAACCAATTATGTAAACGGGAAAAAACATGGTGAGCAAAAATATTTTCATGAAACCGGAAAAACCAAGCAAATAGAACACTGGGAAAACGGACGCTTGATGCGCTTGAGTGCCTACTATGATGACAAGGGTAAAATACTCACAAAAAGCACTTTTGACAATGGAATAGGAACCAAAATCAGTTATTACCATCCTGAAAACGCTAAAAAATCGGTTGTAAGCTTTGAAAATGGGCTTCCACATGGAGATGCTGTTTTTTATTATTCATCAGGAAAGCTTTTGGCCGAAATGAAATATAACCAAGGGAATGTGGAGGGTTTAAAAATAGAATACTTTTCGAACGACTTTTTTAAAGAAATTTCAAAATATATAAACGACAATCCACATGGCGAATATTTTGAGTTTTATGAATCGGGGGCATTAAAAACACAAGGTTTTTACAAAAATGGATTGGAAGACAGCCTTTGGTGGGAGTTTTATGAAGATGGCACCGTGCGAAGCGATGGCTATTACAAACAGGGGATTGAAGACAGCACTTGGTTTGAATTTTATGAAAATGGGCAAATAGCTTCCGCAGGGAAATATAAAAATGGCAACAAAGAAGGCGAATGGTTGGAATTTTATAGAGACTCCACACTTTCATCGAAAGGAGAATATGTGTCGGGCAAAAAACATGCACATTGGTATGGCTATTTCCCCAATGGTGATGTGCAAATGGAAGGCGATTTTGCTGATGGTCTTGAAACAGGCACTTGGAAAATTTACCATGACAACGGGACAGTTTACAAAGAAGGCATGTTTATAGAAGGCCAAGAGCATGGCAGGTGGAACGAATATTTGCCCAACGGACAATTAGAAGCATTCGGAAATTTTGTAGCCGGAAACGAGCATGGAGCTTGGTACAACATAGCCGCCAATGGCGATACCATTCAAATAGATTTTTGGGAAATGGGCAAATTGATGAACTGTAGCGATGTATTGATTAGAGGTAAAAAATACAACAAAGGAACGCTAAAAAACGGCAATGGCAGCAGAATTACCTACCACAGTAATGGTAAAAAATCGGCTGAGGGGAATATTAAAAATGGAGAATTAAGCGGGCGATGGAAATATTATAACGAGAAGGAAACATTGGTAGCCGAAGGTGTGTTGGATGAAGGAAAGAAAATCGGTTGGTGGAAATACTATGATGACAATGGAAAAATAGAATCGGAAGGGCGTTATGAAAATGATCTACTCACTGGAAAATGGTTTTTTTATGACGAAAAACAAAAGATAATAGACATAAAACAGTTTTAGAAAATCATAAGTATCTTTCAACTTTTAAGATTAAAAAATCTATTTTTAAACCTTCAAATAACCTGTAAAAAATGAACTACCTATCAAGATTGAGATTAACAAGCTTATTGTTGATATTATCGGCCTCGATAAGCCTACTTGCCCAATATTCAACCCAAACCTTCAGCGGCAACGGATTCAAATACGAAACAGTAACCAACGACCCTTTAAAAACAAGGATTTATACTTTAGAAAACGGTTTAAAGGTGTATTTGAGTCAATATAAGAATGCACCACGCATACAAACTTATATAGCCGTGAAAGCCGGCAGCAAAAACGACCCTGCCAATGCTACCGGATTAGCCCATTATCTCGAACACATGGTATTCAAAGGCACTTCGAAAATAGGTGCTACAGATTGGGAAGCTGAGAAGAAACAGCTTGACAAAATTGAGGCACTATATGAAACCTATAGAAACACAAAAGATGACAAAAAAAGAACCAAACTTTATTCCCAAATAGACAGCATTTCGGGAGTGGCTGCCAAATATGCCATAGCCAACGAGTACGATAAAATGCTTTCAGGCATTGGCGCACAAGGCACAAATGCCTACACTTGGGTAGAACAAACCGTGTATGTAAACGATATTCCTGCCAATGAAATAGAGCGTTGGGCCAAAATCGAGGCTGAAAGATTTGGAGAGCTCACCCCTCGACTGTTTCACACCGAGCTTGAGGCTGTGTACGAAGAAAAAAACAGAGGCCTCGACAACGACATGAGCAAAGTGATAGAAGCCACATTTAAAGCCATGTTTCCCAACCACCAATATGGCTCACAAACGACCATTGGCACCGTAGAACACTTGAAAAACCCTTCGATTACAGAGATAAAAAAATATTTTTACACCTACTATGTACCAAACAATATGGCCATCTGCATGAGTGGAGATTTTAATCCAGACTCAGCCATAGTAGCCATTAATAAATATTGGGGAAATAAAAAACCAAAATCAGTTCCTGCATACATCCCGTACGAGGAACAAGCCATAAAAAGTCCTATTACAGCAACTGTAACCGGCCCATCACCTGCCGGTATCACGCTTTGCTATCGCTTTCCGGGAGCAGCTTCAAAAGATGTGCGCATCATGGAAATGTTCAGCAAAGTACTTTCAAATGGTAAAGCAGGCGTTCTTGATCTTAATTTAATACAAAAACAGAAAATACAAGGCGCATCCGTCTTTCCTTACAGCATGAAAGACTATAGTGTAAATATCATTTTTGCAAATCCCAGAAAAGGACAAACACTAGATGAGGTAAAAAACCTTGTTTTGGCGCAAATAGACTCTGTGAAACAGGGGAAATTTGACGAAAAGCTGCTGCAAGCCATTATCAATAACGAAAAAATAGCCCTAATGAAACAGCTGGAAAGCAACGACTCCAGAGCCGATTTTATGGTAGATGCCTTTGTAAAAAACATCTCTTGGGCAGATTACATAGCATCGATAGACGAGATGGGAAAAGTAACCAAACAAGATGTGGTGGCATTTGCCAATAAATACTACAACAATAATTACTCTATTGTGTACAAAACAGAGGGAAAAGACACCACGATACAAAAAGTGCCAAAACCACAAATAACACCTGTAGACGTTAATAGAGAAAAAGAATCCGTCTTTTATACTGAAATAATGAACAAAAATCCATCGCCCATTTCGCCTGTGTTTGTTGATTATGAAAAAGATTTGACCAAAGCTGCACTCAAAAACGGTTTTGAAGTGCTTTATAAAAAGAATGAAGAAAATGGGCTTTTTGAACTCAGCTATGTGTTCGATATGGGCAATGAGCACAACAAAAAAATGGGTTTGGCTCTCTCCTACCTCAACTATTTGGGGACGAGCAAAATATCACCGGAACAGGTAAAAACGGAATTTTATCGCCTAGGATGCAACTTTTCTTTGGCTGTAGCTGGCGATAGAATGCAAGTGTCATTGAGCGGACTGGCTGAAAATTTTGTGCCCGCATTACAGCTTTTAGAGCAGTTATTGACAGACCCAAAAGCAGATGAAGAAGCCCTAAAAAATATGATAGATGGCATACTCAAACAAAGAGCAGATGCCAAACTAGATAAAGGAACTATTTTGAGAATGGCAATGGTAAGCTACGCCAAATATGGCTCTGTATCGCCTTTCACTGATATTTTGAAAGAAAGCGAATTAAAAACGATAAAATCATCCGAATTGATAGCCTTAATAAAAGACCTACTGAACTACAAGCACCGAATTTTATATTACGGGCCGTTGGATGTACAACAGCTTACAAAAAATGTGGAACAATCGCACAAACTTGTAGCCAAATCGAAAGATATTCCGGCCAAAAAAGAATACAAAGAGCTTGATTTCACCGCCAATGAAGTGTATTGGGTAGATTTCGACATGGTACAAGCCGAAATGCTGTTTTTATCTAAATCGGTGAAATATTCGCCTGCTTTGATACCCGATGCCACGCTTTACAACGAATATTTTGGTGGAGGAATGGGTTCGATTGTATTTCAAGAAATACGCGAGTCAAAGGCGCTGGCCTATGCTGCCAGTTCGCGCTACAGTGTGGCTAAAGACAAAAATCTGTCAAACTACGATGTGTCGTACATAGGCACACAGGCCGACAAGCTGCCCGAAGCCATGAATGCCATGCAAGAATTGCTTAACAATATCCCACAATCCGATTTATTGTTTAACACAGCCAAACAGGGCATTTTGAGCAGTTTGGCATCGGACAGGGTGACAAAATCTGCTGTCTTAGCCGATTATGAAAATGCAAAAAAAATGGGATTGACCTCCGATATAAGAAAAGAAGTATACAATAAAGTTCAGACCGCCCAATTTGATTTGGTGAAAAATTTCCACAATACCTATGTAAAATCCAAACCCTACAAACTTTTAGTAATTGGCTCTAAAGACAAATTGGATTTTAAATCACTGGAAAAATACGGAAAGCTTCGTGAACTAAAACGAGAAGAGATATTTGGGTATTAAATCCATAGATGTATAATTCAGTGCCATTGTTAAGATGGGTATCTTAACAATGGCACTATAACCATAAATGATTTAACACATTCAAAAAACAAAAATTAGAACAAAAACATAGTAAATAAATACTAAAAGTTTTATTTCTTACCATAAAAGCTCAAGCACTTGTAAATAGCTATTTTTTTAATGAAATTGCACTATAAAAATTCCATACTGTGCATATTTATGAATAAAATTTTCCAATCTAAACTACTATTTCTTTTCAACACACTACTGGTTTCGTTTCTTAGCCAAGGGCAAACCCAAATCTATTTGAATGATGTGTTCTATGACCGTATGTTTCGAAGTGTCATCGTGTCCAACTCAGGCATTCGCGATACCACACTGAGCGATTTAAAAAAAAGAAAACTAAATCTATATCAAAAGACAAAGATAGGCATTGAAGCTATCCCTTCTTTTAGGGGGTTTCCGGCTTTTGGCTTTGTCTCAAGTGCTCCTGTGGTAAAAAGAATCAATTTCGATTTTGGATTTATGGTATATAAAAGGCCATTTGAAGACATTCCAAATACCGATAATTTTGCTTGGACAGGTTCTTTTGGGCTCAGCTTTTATTCAAAATTAGCAAAAATATATACAGGAGGCATGTTCAGATGGGGAAATGCACCCACTTATGTAGTACGAAACGATTCATTGATATGGACTGAAAATGTACGCTCGGAGGTCAATCCCTATTTGTATTACGAGCTACCTATCAGTAAATTTTCATTGGCTACCAATGTCATGCCTTCTTTTGACTACAAAACATTGGCTAAACTTGGGCTATATGCCATGCTACGCTTCAAAGCAATAAAACAAATGGCCTATGGAGACCGCATGCAAACCCCTGTTGGCTTCGACTATGATGGCGGCTACGAAATCCGCTATATATTTAAAGACCCGATGGCGCCAAATGCCAAGGTAAAAAACGAAAGATTAAATGAAAGTGCTTTCATGAAATTAAGAGTGGGAAATGCCTTTAGAGTAAACTCCTTGAGAGGCGAAACTTTTGAAGACAAACTCAATGAAGCCAATAACCAATATGGAATATTTGAAATAGGCTATTACTGGATGGGTGGCATTTGTGTACACGAATCAAACGGGGTGGGATGGAGAGTAGGCGTTGATTACGGCACCAATAATTTTAGAGTAATAGCTACTTACCAACGAAATTATGTTTTACCTGTAGCCTTTGCCAATCAGATTGACCAAGGTAATTTGTACATCTCAATAAAAATGGGCTTTTAAAAGCCCATTTTTAATTCAAATAATATTTTTTCTAGAGCATTCCCAGCTTCTGTTGCTCTATTTTACCGAAAGAATTCTTTACCGGAGCATTTTATATTATTCATTACAAGTCTAAATCAAAAAAATCTTTGAAGAGATTTTTAATTTAAAATTATGTTATTACATTTGTACTATACAATTGATATAATACTAACAATTTTATACTATGAAAAAAGTTCAACTACTGGCACTGTTAATTACTATGAGTATCTATGGTCATTCACAGAACAATAAGAAAAAAATAGGCTTTGGTATTAATATCAACCAGTTTCAGGTCGACTATGGTCTAGGTATACACCTCATTAGCCCTTATTTATTTAATTCAAAACTAGCAATAAAGACGGCATTCAATTACCAATGGCTTCAACATAAAAATTCAAATGAAGAAATTTGGACACCCTATCAAAATGCCCAAATAGGGATAAGAGGAAAGACTGATATAGTAGATTCTAAAATATTTATATATGGAGAAGGCGGAGTAATTGGTCTGTTACCTAATAAAATATTTTCTGAAAAAGAATTTCTATTGGGTGGATATGGCCTTTTTGGATTTGAATTTGGCATGAGCCATAATTCCTTTTATTTTATTGAAATGGGCGGCACGGGTACAGGAGCCGTAGCAGAAAAAGTAGAATACAAACCTATATATTCCAATGGATTTCTGATTAATGTTGGTTTTAGAATTTATATTTAACTTATTCCAATCGATTTAAATGAGAGACGAAAAACTAATAAATCAGCTATTAGAAGCTTGGGAAGAAACTTATAAAAAAGGTCAACTCACTTTGTGGATACTTTTGGCATTGAAAGATGGGGATAAATATTCTGATGAAATCATACAATTTATCTCGGAAACCTCGCTTCATACCATGACCTGCGAAGAACAGAGTTTGTATAGAATTCTAAGAAAATTTGAGCATTTGGGCATTGTGAGCACCTATTCAGGCAAAGGGAACAAAGGCCCTGATAGAAAATATATCAAACTCACAGCATTAGGAATAACACTGCTTCAAAAATTTATAGATAGGAATATAAAATTATTCAGTCAACCATCCATAACAAAACTATACGAGTAACATGAAAAAATCAACCCTTCAATATATCTACTTCATTATATCTACAATTGTTATAATGTCGATTTGTAGAATTTCTATGAGCTATTTTCTTAGCAATTATCATTATACACTTGTTTATGGAGTGGCTGCACTTTGGTTCATGGCAATGTACATTGCCGGATGGTATTTTGGGAAAAAAGAATTTGAGGAATTGCCACTTTACGCTGCGGGACTAAAATACCACTTAGCTACTTACTCAATATTTATGGAAATATCCTATATATGGTTTATATATGGCGAAAAGTCAAAATACGAAAATCTTTATCAAGTAAATATGACATTAGGAATATGGGGGTTCTTCTTGCTTCTACATATAATACTATATTTCTACAACAAACCCAAGTCTATCAAAGGGTTAGAGAAGGGGGAGATATTTGAGTGAAAAATATTACCAACCATAAAAACCTTTATAAATAAAAAATTTACTCTTTTTCTTCCAACGTAGTGCCGTCAGCAAATAATATTTTTGTAGGTTGCCACACCACTTTTAGGTCTTTGTAATCAGAAGTGACGTAAATGGTGTGATTATTAAGATGATTTAGGTCGATTGGCGCAGTGTAGCGAATCGTATCGAGCGATTGAATTGAATCATTAAAAGTAAGGTTGATACTTTTTAATTCTGTATCAAACAGGTCGTAAAAAGTAAACTTCCCTCTAAAAGCTCGCACCGTCTTATAACCTGGATTTACAAATACCATTTTATAAAAAAATGTATTTTTGTTTGACCAGTCTTTTCGGATTTCGCTTTTTTCGGGCACCATGAGTAGTGCACTGTGAAGGTGGTCTTGGTGATCGGATACAAATTGCTTTTTGTTTCCTTTTATCTTATTTTGGTTTACTTTGTCGGTTTCTTTTTTCTCTTTATCTTTTTTTGCTATTTCCAATATCTCGGCATAAGATTGGTCAATGTGCTTTAAATCAGGGTCTATAAGGCCATTTTCAAGCATATAGTTTGTTAAAAGCTCGTAGTCTGAAGTATCCAATCGCTTGATAGCAAGAATACGCTCCAAATCGCCCTCAGCAGTTTTTTTGCTGTAGGTATTGTTTAATACATCGCTACAAGAGGCCAATAGCAAGGTTAATGTAGGCAATAGAATATACGTATTTTTAATCAGAGTTTTCATACTTTAAAATAGCTTTTAGGGCAGAATTTTACCTTCAATTTTAATGTTTTTCTGTTGAAATTTTGTTGATTTTAGGGAATGTCACTCCCAAGTTTAAGCATGCGTAGCGTTTGATAGTGCCGCACACATAGTCTATAGGCAAGTCGTTTTCGTCTTGACCAAATGGGTCTTCTATCTCTTCGCCTATCACTTCCAAGCCAGAGAGAGCATAGAAAATTACCATTATAATTAAAACAGACCAGTGGTTGATTTCATGCACAAAATAGAAAGGTGAAATCAAGGCAAAGAACAATATGAATTTTTTCAAGTGCACATTGTAAGAAAAAGGCATGGGCGAGGTGCGGATACGCTCACAATTTCCTACTATTTCGGTCATTCTATCTGTATATTTATGCATTTCCCAAAACTGGGTTTGCGACAATTTTCCTTCTTTGTAGAGCTTAGTAAGCCTTTCTACAATCTTTAAAGCTATTTCTGTAGTGATGTGGTAAGCACGCTTTAAATCGTCCAATTCACCGGGTTTGAGTTCTACCAATTCATTATATTTCACCCCGTAGCGAAGCAATTCCTTCATTGCATAGGCATGATTGGTAATCATTTGGGCGAAAAACAAGCGATTTTCTGTGTCTGAAACGGGCAAATAGGCATTGAGCTTGCTTGAAAAGTTCTTTGCTGTGTTGCTTAAATAGCTGATTTCTATTCGACCTTTCCACCAGCGGTCGTAGGCAGTGTAGGTGCGGAACACCAACAACCAATACAATACATAACCTAACAAATAAAACAAAGTGTAAGGAGGCTTGAAAGCCACATGTAACACGTAGTTTTCTAAATAATCAACAATAAAGACATACGCTCCTACCGCAAAAGTACGATACAATATCAACCTGCGGGTGTAGGAACGATGAAAGTCGAACAACACCGCTTGGAGCAATGGAGGCCTTTTTTGTACGGCCGATTCTATGGTGAAATGTTTTGCCAAAGCTTTTTTCGATTATTATTTTACTTTCAAGAGTGTTTTCACGTTGGTACGTATCATACGGCAGATTCTATCTATCGGCAAGTCGTTTTCGTCTTGGCCGAAAGGGTCTTCTATTTCCTCACTTATGGCATCTAGTCCAGCCAAGGCATATATTATAAGTGAAACAATGAGTACCGACCAATAATCAAGCTCATGAATGAAGCCAAAGGGCACTATCATGGCAAAAAACACGATAAATCTTTTCAAGTGCAAGTTGTATGAAAACGGCACAGGAGAGGTACGAATGCGTTCGCAGCTACCGTTGATATCGCTTGCTACATCAGTATGCTTGGTGAGTTCCCATAGCTGGGTATCAGAAATTTTCTTTGTTCTGTATAGCTCTGCCAGCTTTTCGTTCATTATTCTCACTATTTCATTAGGCACATGGTAGCATTCATGCAACCTTTTGGTGATTTCCGGTGTCACTTCTTCTATCTCGTCCCAACGAATGCCTGCCCTAAGATTTTCTTTCATGGCATAAGCATGGTTTGCTATCATTTTGGCGAAAAACACGCGCAGCTCAGAGTCGGTATCGGCTGAAAGATATGAGCCGATTTTCACTGTAAAGTTTCGGGCATTGTTGGTGAGGTCGCTTAGCAATATGCGCCCCGACCACCAACGGTCGTAGGCAGTGTTGGTTCTGAAAACCAAAAGCAACCCCAATACCGTACCCATGAGTGAAAATACTACGGAAGGCGGTTTGAAATCTACGTGCAAGACATAGTTTTCTAAATAATCTAAAAATGCAGTATATAAACCTGCTAAAACAGAGTAAACAAGTATCTTTCTCAGCGTTGGGTTGCTGTGAAAATCAAATGCTACAGTTACCCATATAGGAGGTCGTTTGCCCGATTGAGCCATTGGAGAGATATTTCTTAATGTTAATGATTACTGAATGAACTCTATTGTGAAATAGTTTGTATCGCTATTTGTTCATCAACAATACTTTTGAAATAATATCAATAATATATTGAAATTGTACAAAAGTAATGCTAAAATTCCATATATAAAACCTGTAAAACAGGCTAAATTTGCAGCATTAAAGCCAAAAGATGTCCACATCACCATTATTAGTACAAAAAAAGGCTACTTTTAGCGGCCATAGAGATTGTGTATATACACTAGAACGTTCTAGCGAAAGGAATCATTTTTATTCTGCGGGAGGCGATGGTGTAGTTGCCAAATGGGATATTAATAATCCTGACAACGGAGAACTTGTGGTGCGTGTGCCCAATTCGATATATGCTATCAAAAAAATAGAAGGGCACGAACATTTGCTGATAGGGCAGAATTTTGAAGGGCTACATTTGATAGACTTGGCCACAAAAACGGAAATTCGCTCATTGAAAATCACCAATTCGCAAATTTTTGATATACAAACGAGTGATAAATACATCTTCGCAGCCTGTGGTGATGGCGAAGTGGTGGTATTGGAGCTCAATACATTTAAAATAATAACAAAAATAAAACATAGCGATAAAAGTGCCAGAACGATAGCAGTAAATCCTTTGGTAAATGAGTTTGTGGTGGGCTACAGCGATTATTATATCAGAGTGTTTTCTTTGGAAGATTTTAGCTTACAAAAAGAATGGAAAGCCCACAATAATTCGGTTTTTTCGCTGAATTTTTCGCCCGATTACAAGTTTTTGCTTTCCGGAAGCAGAGACGCACATCTTAAAATATGGAACCCGTGGAATCATTATGAATCCGTTTCAGACATAGCTGCACATATGTATGCCATCAATCATGCCGTTTTTGCACCCGATGGAGTGCATTTTGCAAGCGGAAGTATGGATAAGTCGGTGAAACTATGGGACACAGCAGAATGGAAATTATTAAAAGTACTGGACAAATCGCGCCATGCTGGCCATGCCACCTCAGTAAACAAACTACTGTGGCTGGACAGTAAAACTTTGGTGTCTACAGGCGATGACAAGCTGATACATTTGTGGGAATTTTAGAAAGCCCCCAACCCCAAAGGGGAGTATTTATTTGATTTAATCTCCAAATGGGAAAATACCACGCTTAGAGATTTCAGGTTTAAATTTATTCAATCCTATATTTAATTAAAGTTCATGCTTCTTCAATCGGTATCATTTGAGTCTACGGGTTATTTTTCAAAAATATTCACCGATTATGTTAATCAAAAGCCTGAATTGCAGCCATTTTATGGTAAATACCCTACAATAGAGAATCTGGGCAAACAGGCAGAGGAAAGGACCAAAATAAATATTGACAGGGTTGCGCTCGTAAATGCTTTGCACAAGCAATATGATGGAATAAAAATTAATGAATCGGTAAGAGAAAGTATTGACCGCCTTTTACAAGCCAATAGCTTCACGGTGACTACAGGCCATCAATTGTGTTTGTTTACCGGCCCTGTATATTTTATTTATAAAATTGTTACCACGATTAATCTCGCTAAAAAGCTAAATGAGCAGTTTCCAGATAAAAAATTTGTTCCTGTTTATTGGATGGCTTCAGAAGACCATGATTTTGAAGAAGTAAATCATTTTCATCTGTTTGGAAGAACACACACTTGGGAATCGACCCAAACGGGAGCGGTGGGAGATTTTGACACGAAAGGCATCAATAAAATATTTGAAGAGCTAAAAGACAAACTGCCCGCATTTGAAGAAGCTTATTTAACTGGCAAAAAGTTGGCACAAGCCACTCGATGTTTGGTAAATGAACTTTTTTCAAAATACGGACTTGTAATCATAGATGGAAACGACCGCTCGTTGAAATCACTTTTTTCTGACTTTATAAAAAAAGAGCTATCCGGCACTGCAAATTTTGATGCAGTGACAGAAACAAATAAGGATTTAGATTCTTTGGGCTACATTGTACAAGTTCATCCGCGCGAAATAAATCTTTTTTATTTGGATAAAGGCAAAAGAGAGCGAATTGTAAAAGAAAATGGGGATTATAAAGTACTCAACACAGAGCTTAGTTTTACAGAAAATGAAATATTAGGATTGGTGAATACCAATCCCGAATTTTTCTCGCCCAATGTGGTGCTTCGTCCTGTGTATCAAGAGGTGATTTTGCCAAACATTGCTTATGTAGGCGGCCCGGGCGAGTTGGCTTATTGGTTGCAGCTAAAAAGCATGTTTGAAAATCTGAAAATATCTTTCCCCGTGCTTGTGCCACGAAATTTCGCCTTGGTAGTAAATGGTGGTCAAAATGCCAAAATTCAGAAATTAGGGATTGAAGTAAAAGATTTGTTTTTAGATGAACATTCTTTGAAAAAACGATTTTTGGAAATAAAAAATACCACTCATTGGAACGAAAATGTATATAAATATGGCATAGAAGCCACTTTTAACGAAATGAAAGCCGAAGTAGAGAAGCTGGACAAGTCTCTCTCGGGCTTTGTGGATGCTCAAAAAGCAGAAGTTTTTAAAATATTAGAAGGAATAAACAAAAAAATAAGAAAAACTGCTGAGCATAAAGAAGAAGAACAAATTGGCCAATTGCTGAACTTAAAGTCAAAACTCTTTCCAAGCCATGGGCTGCAAGAGCGTTATGAAAATGTGTTGAACTTTATGCTGCCGAACCCTGATTTTATTGAAAACCTTACCGAGACATTTGAGCCTTTAAAATTCGAGTTCAATATCATAACTGTATAGGTTTTTAAAAGCTTGAGGTAGGTAATTAATCAAATCGCCCGCATTCATGGCTTCAACCGATAGTCCGTTTGCCGCAAAATCGCCTGCTAAGCCATGTAAAAATGTGCCCAACACACAAGCATGCAGGTGAGAATAGCCTCTAGTGAGTAGTCCTGTCAGTATTCCGGTGAGTACATCGCCCGAGCCAGCTGTGGCCATTCCGGGATTGCCCGTAGAATTGAAAAAACATTCGCCCGAAGGAGTGGAAATACAAGTATTTGCACCTTTTAGCACTACATATACTTTATGGCTTTGTGAGAAAATGACTTGGGCTTTGTGCCTTTCGATGGCATTTTTAAAACTACCTGTCAAGCGTTCAAACTCTTTTACATGAGGTGTTAAAATGGTGTTTTCAGGAATTTTAAAGCTGTGGTCTTCGGCCATAATTTCAGCCAAAAGATTAATTCCATCGGCATCTATCACCAAGGCGGGGAGCGATTTTTGGAGTAAGAGATTTCTCAAAGCATTTTTTGTGACAGGCTTCTTGTCAACCCCCGGACCTATGCCAATGGCTTTGAAAGTTTCAATTCTTGGAAAAGACGAAATGTATTTGTCATACTCCTCGATGACATAAGCCATAGCTTCCGGCACGGCATTTTGAATGATTTCATAGCCTATTTTGGGTACTGCCACCGTGAGCAAGCCCGCGCCACTACGCATACAAGCCTTGGCACTTAGCACTGCTGCACCCATTTTTCCATAAGAACCTGCTATCAAAAGTGCATGGCCGTAAGAGCCTTTGTGATCAAAATTTGCTCTCTTTTTTAAGATTTCGGATAATGCCCTGCGAGAGATGAACTTATAGTTTGATTTCTGCTTGTAGTTAAAATCTTCATCTAAGCCTATGTCTTTGATAAAAATATCCCCGCAAAACGCTTGGCTTTCAGGAAAAATCATCCGCAATTTGGGTATTTGAAAGGTAACAGTTTCATGGGCTCTGATGCAAGTGTGTATTTCTGTGTCCAAATCGCAAAAGAAACCCGATGGAGTATCTACAGATATTATAAATGCTCCCGATTGATTGATTTTTTCTATTGCCTCTTTGTAAATACCTTCGGGATTTCTATTAAGTCCACAGCCGAAAATGGCATCTATCACTATGTTATTTTCTGTAATTTCTATGTCTGATGAATAATCGGCTACTTTTATCTTTTTGATTGTCTTAAGCTTTTTCAGGTTCGCTTCAAAATCAGGGCTTGATTTAGTGCTGCTTGATACTATATGAACAGTTGGAAAAATATCGTATTCTGACAAAAGACGGGCTATAGCCAAACCATCGCCACCATTGTTGCCTGTTCCACAAAATATTTTTATATCAGTGTCAAATAAGTCAATTTTTGGACTTTGTAACATATGCTCTACTACTGTAATTGCAGCCCTTTCCATTAGTTCAAGTGAAGAAACGGATTCTGATTTCATGGAGGCTTCGTCCCATAATTTGATTTGTTCGGGCGAGAGTATATTTGTAAAGGGCATAATATTTAAAACATATTTTGATACTGCGGTCTATTTAATCAATTTTGTGCCACGGGTATTAAACCATAAATATTAGGATTGAGATTTAGTAAAAAGGGAATTTATTAGAATAATACAATAATAAATTGACTAAAAAAAATATAAACTACTAATAATCAGGTATAAATCTTGAGGTCGCAATTTGCGACCTCAAACTAATACAGTTTTTAAGATTAATATGTATAATTAATAACTTGGAAGTAGCAAGAGATATAGTAATTAACAAGATTTACTTTTTAAGAGGGCATAAAGTGATGCTTGACAGTGACTTGGCAGAACTTTATGGGATTGAAACTAAAAAGTTGAATCAAGCCGTAAAGCGGAATAGTACAAGATTTCCGCAGGATTTCATGTTTCAAGTATCTGAAAATGAGATTGAAATTCTAAGGTCACAAATTGTGACCTTAGAAAAAGACAATTTATCTCATTATAGATATACTCCCTATGCCTTCACCGAAAATGGAGTGGCTATGCTATCGAGTGTACTCAATACGGAGCGAGCTATTCAGATGAATATTTTTATCATGCGCCAGTTCACGGCCATGAGGCAGATAATGATAGAGAATAAAGACCTGTTCATAAAAATAATGAACATGGAAAAGGCAATTACGGAACACGATGAACAGCTAAAAACGTTATTTAGCTATCTGAAAAAGTTGATGCAACAAGAGGAAGCTCCACGAGAACCTATTGGATTTAAAATGAAGCAGAAATAACATTAAATTTCACATAAACCCTAAATTTTTGGGATCTTATTAATTATGAAAAGTAGAATAGAGCAGGAGTTAGAGAAAAGAATTTTGATTTTGGATGGTGCTATGGGTACCATGATTCAGCGTTACAAGTTAGAAGAAAAAGACTACCGAGGCGAACGATACAAAGACTGGCACATTCCACTCAGAGGTAATAACGACCTTTTGGGTATAACAAGACCGGATATTTTAGAAGAAATACATAAACTTTATCTCGAAGCAGGGGCAGACATCATAGAAACCAACACATTTTCAGGCACTTGGGTAGCCATGGCCGACTATGAAATGGAGAAAGAGGTATATGATATCAATTACTACAATGCCAAAGTAGCCCGAAAAGCGGCAGACGATTATACCGCCAAAAATCCAAATAAACCACGTTTTGTGGCCGGAGCCATGGGGCCTACCACCAAGCTCACTTCCATGAGTCCTGACGTGAACGACCCGGGGTACAGAGCCATTACCTTTGACCAACTGGTAGATGCCTACACTACGCAAATAAAAGCATTGGTTGACGGTGGTGTAGACATGCTTCTTTTTGAAACCATCACCGATACCCTCAATGCCAAAGCCGGACTTTTTGCTGCTCAATTATTAGCGAAGCAAGACTCAAAATATAAGCTCCCGCTCATGATCTCGGGCACCATCACAGATGCTTCGGGTCGTACCCTTTCTGGACAAACCACAGAGGCGTTTTACAATTCCGTATCTCATGCTGATTTACTTTCTGTAGGATTGAATTGTGCCTTGGGAGCGAAAGATATGCGTCCGTATTTGCAAGAGTTGTCACGAATAGCTACTTGCTACGTGAGTATTTACCCCAATGCGGGGCTTCCAAACCAATTTGGACAATACGATGAAACACCTGAAATGATGGTGGAAAAGGGCGTACATCAAGAGTTTATTGATTCCGGTTTTGTAAATATCATTGGGGGTTGCTGCGGTACTACGCCCGACCATATCCGTGAAATGGCAAAAATGGCAGAAGGACGTAAGCCAAGACAACGCCCTCAGGTAGAGCCCTTTATGCGATTGAGTGGACTAGAGCCTGCTACTTTTACCCCACAGAGCAATTTTATCAATGTGGGTGAAAGAACCAATATTACAGGTTCTGCCAAGTTTGCTAAACTTATTAGAGAGGAAAAACTGGATGAGGCTCTTGTCATAGCCCGTGAGCAAGTAGAAAACGGTGCGCAGGTGATAGATATCAACATGGACGAAGGTATGATAGACTCCGAAGCCATGATGACACGATTTCTGAACCTCATTGCTGCCGAACCCGATATAGCTCGTGTGCCTGTTATGATCGACTCCTCAAAATGGAGCGTCATCGAAGCAGGATTGAAATGTTCGCAAGGGAAAGCCATCGTAAACTCCATTTCACTTAAAGAAGGAGAAGAAAAATTTAAAGAATCGGCTCGAAAAATAAAGATGTACGGTGCGGCTACGGTAGTGATGGCTTTTGACGAAAAGGGACAGGCAGATTCGTATGAGCGTAGAATAGAAATTTGCAAACGCAGTTACGATATTTTGGTAAATGAAGTAGGTTTTCCACCTCAGGACATCATTTTTGACCCCAATATACTTACCGTGGCTACGGGGATGGAAGAACACAACAACTATGCGGTAGATTTTTTCAATGCCACCAAATGGATAAAACAAAATCTTCCTCATGCTCGTGTAAGCGGTGGAGTTTCTAATATTTCTTTTTCATTTAGGGGAAATAACCATGTGCGTGAAGCCATGCACTCGGCATTTCTTTATCATGGCATCAAGCATGGGCTAGATATGGGTATCGTGAATGCCGGGATCATTCCTGTGTATGACGATATCGATAAGGAATTATTAAATTACATAGAAGATGTATTGCTCAATCGCAGGCCTGATGCTACGGAGCGTATGGTAGAATATGCCGAAAAAATAAAGGCACAACATTCGGGGCAAAAAGCCGAAAAACAAGATGAAGAATGGCGTAAACTGCCTGTGAAAGAGCGACTTACACATTCACTTGTAAAAGGAATTGATACCTACATTGATGGCGATGTAGAAGAATGTCGTTTGGCGTTTGATAAGCCGCTCGAAGTAATTGAGGGTCCATTGATGGACGGAATGAACGTGGTGGGCGATTTGTTTGGCGAAGGAAAAATGTTTTTGCCCCAAGTCGTAAAATCTGCTAGGGTGATGAAAAAAGCGGTGGCGTATTTACTCCCTTTTATAGAGGCAGAGAAGCTCCGTACCGGCAACACCAGCACAAACGCTGGTAAAGTATTGATGGCAACGGTAAAAGGCGATGTTCACGATATTGGAAAAAATATTGTGGGGGTTGTAATGGCTTGCAACAACTATGAGGTTATAGACATCGGTGTGATGGTACCACCCGAAAAAATCATCAAAACTGCGATAGACGAAAAGGTAGATGTGATAGGTTTAAGTGGATTGATTACTCCTTCTCTGGATGAAATGGTGCATTTGGCTAAAGAAATGCAACGTAATGGCTTTAAAATTCCGTTGTTAATTGGAGGTGCTACCACTTCTCGTATTCATACTGCGGTGAAAATTGACCCTATGTATGATGGTCCGGTGGTGCATGTATTGGATGCTTCGCGTTCCGTGCCGGTCGTTTCCAATTTATTAGGAAAAGATACCAAAGAAGACTTCTTTTTAAAGACCAAAGCCGAATACGCCAAAATGCGTGAAGACCATGCCGGAAGACAGAAAGAAAAGAATTTTGTAAAATTGGAAGAAGCCCGTGCCAAGAAATTCAAAACAGATTGGAGTCAAATTAAACCAACGAAACCAAGCTTTTTGGGAAATAAAGTATTTAAAAATTATCCTTTAGAAGAAATAGCCAAGTATATAGATTGGACACCTTTTTTCCAAACGTGGGAGCTGGCAGGAAAATTTCCTAAAATACTGACCGATGAAGTGGTGGGCAAAGAAGCCACCAAGCTTTATGAAGATGCTCAAAAAATGCTTCGCCAAATCATAGACCGTAAAATGATTCAAGCCAACGCAGTGGTAGGCTTCTATCCTGCAAATACGGTAAATGACGATGATATTGAGTTGGATTTGAGTGTATTGCAGGGTGCAAATATTGTTCCCCTATCAGAGGCTACGGGGGGCAGTATTTTGGATTTTGGAAGAGAGGAAAGGATAAAATTTATTTTATCTGTTATCAATGAAGATAAGTACTATAATGAGTCCTTTGGAACATATAACGAAATTGCAGAAAGTGCCAATATAGTAGCAGAGAAATATTTAGTATTCAACAAGCAAAATCCAATCATATCAAATAGTGGAGAAAAAATTTATTTTCACCCCGATTATAGAAACATCGAACGCAGTGGTTTTTTGAAAGCTCAATGTCAATATTGTGCTCATTTTGTCACTGGAGGGCACCCTAGAGGTTTGGATAAATCTAAATTAAAAGAGATTGATCATATCATAGATGTTCTGAAAAATCCAACTAAAAAATTTTTGCAAGAGAAAAATGGCCATCGCTCTATCATATTTCTTTTAGTAGAAAATGATAAGAACATAACTTCTGTAATCAGAGCAGATGAAGAAAATGATGGATATTTCTATGTTGTTACCTATATGCCTAATCAAAAGACTTCACAGATAGAGAAAAAAATAGCGTCAGGAGAATGGCTCACTGACGCTGAATATCTACTCTCCACTACCAAGCCGCTTCCCGGTGGAGACCTCTTTGATGATTATGATAAGCAGACCATCACCAAATCCAATACAAAGGTACAAAATAATTCCGGAAATACAAACAATAGTATTCTCCTCCATCACCTCCGCCAACAAACCAAGCGTGCCGATAATGTTCCATACATGTGTTTGAGCGATTTTGTGGCACCCAAAGAAACCGGTGTTCAAGATTATATTGGTGGATTTGCCGTTTGTGCAGGAATAGGCATGGAAAAGTGGGTAAAACAATACGAAGATGCCCATGACGACTACAATGCCATCATGCTCAAAGCATTGGCCGACCGCTTTGCAGAAGCCTTTGCCGAATTGATGCACGAAAAAGTGCGTAAAGAACTTTGGGGCTATGCCAAAGACGAAAATGCTACTCCAGAACAATTGATAGAAGAGGAATACCAAGGCATTCGTCCGGCACCTGGCTATCCTGCCTGTCCAGACCATACCGAGAAAGGTACTTTATTTAAATTGCTGGAAGTGGAAAAAAACACAGGAATGCAGCTTACAGACAGCTATGCCATGTATCCAGCTGCTGCGGTGAGTGGCTGGTATTTCTCTCATCCGCAAAGTAGATATTTTGGATTAGGCAAGATAGACAAAGACCAAGCCATAGATTATGCCCTTCGTAAAGGAATGGATATAGAAACTTGTGAAAGATGGTTGAGTCCAGCACTGGGGTATTGATTTTAATAATTAGTAAAAAGAGATGAATAGAGATAAAATTAAAAGCTTTATTGATTGGGTTGCTGATAACTTTTCTGGAATAGCAAATCTTATATTTATAGTTCTAACTCTATTACTTACAGTTGTTTTAGAGCTTAAACCTTCAATACCATTAATCTCATTCGAGCAATACAAATGGTATTTTACTATTTTGATAAGTTTACTATTTATCTCTATTGCAGTTATATCATTTATAAAAGATTCAAATAGGTTTAAGAAAGTTAAACTTTTGGAGAAAGAAATATTGGACTTAAAAAATGATAACATTAAAATTTCCAACGAAAAAAGCAACTTAGAAAATGAAATTGAAAGTTTGTTGATTGATACCAAAGAGATATTTGACTCTTATCTAGGTTTTATGAGCAAGTCACTTCAATTAGATCATAATCATCGTGTAAGTGTTTATAAACACAGTATTGATAAATTTATGATAATTGGTAGATATTCAGATAACCCCAAGTTTAAAAAAATAAATAGAAATCAATATCCTGAAAATGAAGGGTTTATTTCTATTGCTTGGGAAAAAGGTGAATTCATGGTTGATGATTTACCAGATCCACAAAAAGAATCCGAAAAATATCTTGAACAAATAAAATCTATGTGTGATATTAGCGATGAAGTATTGTCTCGAATAAAAATGAAAAGTCAATCTTTTTATATCAAAACATTATATGGTCATGATTCAATGCAACCTAAAGCAGTTTTAGTAATTGAAGGAATTGGTCAAAAATCTCTTAATATTGAAAATATAAAAATTTATTTAAAAACAGCTCCTTCTTTTGTTGGATTTATTGAGAAACTAAAAGTTAAAATTAATAATTCAAACATTGCAAGCGAGCAAGGGTTTTAATATAAAATGGAAACACTCAGAAACATAATAATATATTTTTTAAAAAAATATCCTAATCCAGCTGAATTATCTAAGCCTAGATTAGTAAAGTTAATTTATTTGGCAGATTGGAAATATTCTATAGAAAAAAAATCCCAAATAACTAATATTAATTGGTTTTATAATCACTTTGGACCCTATGTAGAAGAAGTTATCAATTATATTAAACAAGATACTTCTTCGTTTGATGTAACAAGTACTATAAATGCGTATGGAGGGTCAAGTGATAAAATTAGACTTAAGGATAATGTTGATTTTGATGAATCTTTATTATCCAAAGATATTAAAGAAACATTAGATTTTGTAATTGAAAAAACCTACAACTTGGGTTGGAGTAATTTTATTTCACTAGTTTACTCAACTTATCCAATTCAAAATTCCCCCCAATATAGTAATTTAGATTTGCCTAAGATGGCAGAAGAATATATTAAAAATAGATAGTTATTTCTCCCATCCGCATAGTCGCTATTTTGGATTAGGCAAGATAGATAAAGACCAAGCCATAGATTATTCCCTCTGCAAAGGTATGGACATAGAAACATGTGAAAGGTGGCTGAGTCCTGCGTTAGGGTATTGATGAATGCCAATTAGGATTGATGGATTGACAACTTTTGAAAAGTTGTCAATCCATCAATCCTTGAAATTTACCCCAACTCCTCCAAATTTTCTATGGCTTTTTTCAGTTTTGGAATATAGAGCCAATCGAAAGATTTCCATACTAAATAAATTACAACGATGTAAACAGATAAAATATAAACAGAAAAGCCAAGAAGCGAACCATTTTTTAAATGCCAATAATATATACCACTAATAGACCAACCATACAACACATACCAGCCTACTGGAAGCCCAAAAATAAAATAAGGTATCATTGCAAGTAAACTCCATATTCGAGCTTTTTTCAATCCTTCTAAATAAGTTTTTATTTCAATAACGCTTCCTGTTACTGATTTCTCATTAATAAGTGACGCAATAAAAAATCCGAATCTTAAGGGTTTATAATAAAAGTAAAATGATCCAAGTATAGATAGAAACGTAACAATAGAAAGTGTGAGCATTAAAGGATTAGTTGAACATTTATATATAAAATATCCAAATAAAATTAAACTAGGTGGAATAATTATTATTGTAAGCGCTTCCATAAAATAAAGCCAGAAAAACGACTTTTTTATCTTACTAAACATCATTTCTCTAAATATTTTTTCGTTCAATTCATTGTTTTTGGCAAGTTGGTCGTTAACACTTTTGTAACTCACCAATAATTCTTCGATAGTGCTCATGTGATTATATTTCTTGATTTTGTTTAACAATGGTTTCTAATTTCAATTTGATGCGACTGATTTTTACCCCGACATTGGTTGCTGTGATTCCCATAATTTTAGCTATTTCTTCGTAACTATTTTCTTCGATGTAAAGTAGAATAATAGCCTTTTCAATATCAGAAAGCTGATTTATAGCTTTGTAAAGCTCCGCAACTTGCTCATTTTCAGTGATAAAACTCAAGTCTTCCGGAATGGGTAGCTCTTTTTCCGTTTCTAAGAAACTAAAAATGGGCTTTCGTTTTTCTTTTCTGAGCCCAGAGATGGCCGTGTTCAAACAAACCCGATACATCCAAGTGCTAAATTTTGACTCGCTTTTGTAGCTGGGGAAAGCTCGCCATAATTGAATAAGGATTTCCTGAAACAAGTCTTCTCTATCGACTTTGGTATTTGAATACAAGTTGCACACTTTATGTATGATGGCTTGATGCGGATACACTTGCTTAAAAAAAGGCTCACTTTCTGTTTTAGGCTTTGAAAACAATCGCATTTTTGAAATTTTAAGCTATTAGTAGCATTTAGCATAAATTTATTACACTACTTTTGGGAATTTGCAAAAAAATACCAGAGACCAAGCCAAAGATTATGCCCTCCGCAAAGGGATGGACATAGAAACCTACGAAAAATGGCTGAGTCCGGCTTTGGGGTATTGATGAAAATAATAAGCTTTGGCAACTCTTTAGATAGTGGCCAAAGCTTATCTAGGTTGGTTTTTTAGATTTTTAGGGTTAATAACAAACCTTAGTAAGTGACTGATATATAATAACTTGGAGTACATCAAAGGGTATGAA
>ERZ1066116.105-NODE-105-length-50313-cov-24.365076_pt1 | contig 50313 bp, 121 predicted proteins | sample MGYA00382763_ERZ1066116 | MGnify/ENA primary metagenome ERZ1066116 (study PRJEB33369, sample SAMEA5778346) | biofilm metagenome | biome: Industrial cooling water; feature: Water cooling tower basin; material: Biofilm | place: United Arab Emirates | collected...
AACATGCCCGCCAACGATCGACCGATTCCGATCAACGTGCAAATCGACCCGCGCCGAGGCCACAACAAGGTCGGCGCGGTGATCGAGTTCTGCGACGGCGCCTCCGAGTTCGAAGTGAAGCGCGCTCAGGCGTTTCTCGACCGGCTGGCGGAGCGTGGGATCATCAAGCCGACGATCGCGCGCTCGTTCGATTCGTCGTGGGGCAACCCGGTGTGGTACATTCCATGAAGACAAAGGTCCTGTTCAGTCGCACGTACGAGGTGATCATCGACGAAGAGCAGCTCGGCAACTACGTCGACGCCGAAGAGAAGGCGCGATGGCTTGTCGTCGACGGCGATCCGTCCGTCACTGTCGGCGCGCTCGAGTTCGACGGGTACGAAGACGTCGAGGAGGAATGATGGCGACATTCCGATTCAAATTCAGCCCGGAGGGGCAGCGGAACTTCGACGCGTGCGAGGAGATTCTCCGTACGACCGACTTCCGTGCGGTGATGGAGCGCCGCAAGAAAGCCCGCGAGCAGCAAGCTCAAATCGCTGCCCTGTGGCCGAAACCGGCTGAGCCGATCGACAATCCGTTCATCAACACACCTGACGTGGAGCTCCCATGACGAAAGCATCTCTCGCCGGCCTGATCGAGTTCATCAACGCTCAGCCGGCCGACCGGCCTGTCACGCACGACACGTGGGCATCGTGCGCACTCGGCGACTACGCCCGGTCGCTCGGCGAAGCGGTCGTCGACAGCGAGGTGCACGGGTTCGGTGCACTGCACGACTGCCCGATCCTGACCAAGCTGTGGCGGGAAGCCGGCAGTGCGAACGAAGACGTCGTCAACGACTACGAAGGCGTGCCGGAGACGGACGACCCGACGGTGATGGATGCGCTGAACGAGGTCGACGAGTCGCAGGCGGAGACGTACGGTCAACTCCGTGCGGTGATCCGCGCAACGCTGGCCGGTTGACCCCAACGCGGGTCTCGCTGATAGTACGCCTACCACTTCGGAGAGAGCAACATGACCGAGCTGATCATCAACGAGACGCGCAAGGCGTACGTTCCGCTGACGCGCGAGGACAAGGTCGTCGTCGCACGAGTCGGCGATCGGCTGATCTACATGTCGCCAACTGGCGACGAGGACGTGCTCGAAGTGATCCTGACGCGCCGCAAGGCGGTGATCGCCCGCGCGCTGACGTCGGCGACGAACATGGTCGCCGGCAAGAAGTACGAGATGCCGCTCGAATACCTCGGCGGGTTCCCTGCCCCGGTCGCGAGCGGCCAGGTGTCGCTGTACCGCAAGGCCGCTGTGCCGGCTGCGGCGGCGGCGCCGAAGCGGGAGCGGGCAGCGAAGGGCGAGACGAAGCTCGACAAGTGCCGCGCGATCTTCAAGGCCGCACCGGCTGGCGCCTCGAAGGCGGACATCGTCGCCAAGTTCGTCGCCGACGCCGGCTGCACGCCGGCCGGTGCGAACACGTACTACCTGACGCTGAAGAAGGAGACGTGACGTCGTTGCCAAATCCCCTAAGTTAGGGGATAGTGGCTTCACTGTCAACCAACGGAGATCGAGATGATCACTGTCACCGAACACGCCCTGACCGCAATCGGCTTCCGCACCGATTCTGCGCTCGGTGCCGTGCAAGCTGTCCGCGAGATGGTCGGCGGCACGATCGCCGAGCCGGACACGCCGCAGGCGATCGTCCTCGTCAACAAGCTGCTCGGCACGAACCTGCAGTACGACGACGTGATTCCGTCCGACATCGACGACAAGCTGACCGGCGACTATGCACTGATGGTCGCGCAGGGTGTCGCCGAAGTCGTCGTCAAGAACATCGGCCAGCCGGTCGACGAGGCGGAGGTGCTCGCGAACGCGAAGGCGCGTGCTGCCCGGCTGATGTCGGCGCCGCAGCACAAGTGGATGTTCGCCAAGCCGGAAGCGACGACGACTGCTGGCCCGACGACGTCTGTCGCCGTGATCAAGGACATCGACGTCAAGGTCGAAGTTAAGGCGGACGGCAAGATCAAGAAGGGCGGCCGCGAGGTGATGGCGGAGGCGCTGTACCAGAAGCGCGTGATCGACAGCGGTCAACCGGTCACCAACCAGGAATTCATCCAGATCCTGATCAAGGAGCTCGGGATGACGAAGGGCGGTGCGACGACGTACGCGTACAACGTCGACAAGAAGATGGGCGGCAAGCTCGTCAAGAAGGCGCGCGGCGCGAAGTGACCACTTGACCAAGTGGGGAGAGTAGAGGATACTCTCCCCACTGTCAACCAACGGAGCTCCTGAGTGAACGCGAAGCTGCAAGCGCTGAAGGAAGAGATCAACCGCCAGATGCCGCGCGTCTGGATCAAGGACGGCGCCGAGTTCAGCGCCCGCCACGGCAACTGCCTTTGGACTGGCGAAGGAAGCTCGATCAAGCTGAACGACGGTACGGTGGTCGAGGCGTTCGACTACTACGCCGAGTCGAACGCCTACGAGATGGGTGTGTGGCACGAGCTCGCCGAGTTCCTGCGCAAGCGTGGGTTCTACTGCGAATTCTACGACGCCGGCACCGTGATGATCTACGAGGTGTGAACATGGCAACGATCCTGACCACGATCAACACGCACGGCGAGGTGTCGACCCGCGTCGTTCCGATCAACTGCCGCAAGCAGGAGGCGATGGACCTGCTCGGAATCTCGTCGTTCGGCCCGATGGACGAGTTCGGCGAGAAGGTGCACGGTGACAAGTTTGTGATCACGATGCGGATCGCACAAGATCGTCCGTGGACGTGGATGACGTACATCTTCGTCCAGTGACCGGTTGTCCCCTAGCGCAAGGTAGGGGACACTTGCGTTCCCACAACCAGGAGTTCGCAATGGCGAAATCGAAGATCAAGGCGACGCTCAGCAAGGGCGACACCGCAACCGTCTACCACGCCGGCACCGATTCGTTCTACGAGGCGGTGATCCGCAAGCCTCTCAGCAAGCGGAGCGTCGCCGCCGAGAACAAGGCGGCGGCCGGCGAAGATCCCCGCCCGCTGATGACGATCTTCCGCCAGGCGCTGAGCGAAGCGAAGGTGCCGAGCATCACCGGCGACCGCCTGATCTACAACGATCTGAGCAAGGACAAGACGAAGCGCCGCCTCAAGGTCGCCGGCACCGGCAAGCTGACGACGGCGCAGCTGAACCGCGTCCACGAGGCAATGGTGCGGCACTTCGGTGATGAGCGGATCCTCGAAGTCGGCATCACGCCGAAGGTCAAGAACGTGCCGAGCTGGTACCGTGGAACGTTCGGCGAAGAGCTGTACGTTCGGATGACGGCGCACTGACCAGTTGACGCCAAGGTGGAATGAGGGTAAGATACTCTCATTCCATCAAGGAGCACGTCGATGCAATTCCATCAGTCGAACAACTGGTTCCTCGCGCGCGAGTTCATGCGCGCAGCCCAGGCCGTTCACAACGCCCGCAGCACGCTGAACTTCATGGTGAAGAACAACCGCAACGTCAACTCGAAGCACAACTGGTCGTCGAACGGAATCGACTTCTGGCACGTTGCCGTTCAGTTCATGCACGACGGCAAGTGGTACTCGTGCGACAGCGACAGCGTCCACCGCGGCATCGACCGGTTCGGCAAGCGACGGCTGATGCACAAGGCGCCCGGCTCCGGGTTCACCGTCAACGAGGCGATCGGGTTCGCGGAAGAAGTCGAGGGATGGAACTCGTGCTTCAACCGCACCGACATTCCCGCCGTCAAGAACCTGATCGACAAGTACTTGTCGCCCCTGTTGACCACGCAAGTGCAATAGGGTACGATCCCCTCAACAAGTTCTGCAACCGCCCAAGGAGGGCATGATGTTCGACCTGATGATCAAGAACAACCGTCCGAACCGCAACAAGGAAGACAAGCGTCACGTCAAGGACGGTGATCGCCGTGCCGAGCGTCAGCTGAAGGCGGATCGCAAGCGGCAGCTCAGCCGCGTCCGCGAACAGGAAGCGATGGGCTACTGACCAGTTGACCCTGGTCGCGATTCAGAGGATAGTCTCCTCATTGATCAACAAACGGCAACAAGGACAAGTGATGCACCGTTGTTAAGTGGGCTTCAACGTGACATGTGCCCGCCAAGAAGTCACCCTCGGCACAGACGTGTGTTAGAGGCTGTGCATCGCCGCTAGGCGGCCCCGCAGCAAATCTGGGGGCGCGCCCGCGAGTGAGAACGAGCGCAGATCTCTTCCAACCAACACGTAGGCCGGCAAAGGTGCAGTCGTCACGGATACGACGCCGGCCTGCACAGACTCTCTGGAGATTCCATGTCCCGCAACAGCAAGAACGCCCGTCGCCTCGTCGCCGCGCGTGCCCTCCCGAAGAACCGCAGCGCCGCGGCCCGCGCCCGTCGCGCGGAAGGCAAGCCGGCGACGAACGGCCGCACCGGCAAGCCGTCGCAGAAGAAGAACGCCTGGTGGCAGAAGTTCCCGAGCTACCACGCGTACATCATCGGCGCGAAGAAGGCGCAGAAGCAGGCGGACGCCAGCTGATCGCCATGATCGCAGTACACTTCACGATCACCGGCTACTTGACGTCGTTCAAGGAGTCGTTCGACCGGGACGACATGTCCCGCGACGAGATCGTCAAGGAACTGAACGAGCGGATCGCGCGCGAGGACATCCGTCACGACGGTCACCTCGCCCGCGTTCGCGACGTGTTCTTCATCGACCACATCACTCCGAAAGGAACCTGACCCATGTTCAACTCCCTCCGCCACACGCAGCGCGGCTTCATCGGCACGCTGTTCGGCATCTGGGGCGTCGTCGTCCTGATCCTTGCGATCGGCTGGATCGCCAACCTCGTCCAGGTCGTCAAGCTGGCCAGCGCCAACATCCCGCTCGCCGAGCAGTCGACGATGTTCTTCGTCAAGGCCGTGTGCGTGCTGATCGCCCCGGCCGGTGCCGTCCTCGGCTGGATCGGCTTCTTCAGCTGACCAGTAGACCTCAGGACCAGTTTGGGGTACTATCCCCTTACTGGTTCGGACAACTGAACCAGACCTCAACCATCTCTCCTCAGGAGCTGCATCCATGAACCAAGCCTCGAACGTTTCCGCCATCGCTTCCCTGTTCGCCGGTGTCGTCGGCCGCGCCGTGCTCGCCGCCGGCAAGGACGGTGCCGCGGACACCCGCTACAAGGTCGCCAAGCTGTCCGACAAGCTCGGCACGCTGAAGGACGGCAGCAAGGGCGAGTACGTCGTCCTGCAGCGCGAAGACGACACCGCCGTCGTGCTCAACCTGCATCCGAACGTCGCCAAGAAGCTGTTCACCAAGGGCGAGGACGCCGGCCTGACGCTGCTGGCCGCCGAGACCGACGAAGCCAGCACCCCGGACGCCGCCGAGCAGGAAGCCCTGAAGGCCGAGCTCGCCGCCGAGCAGGCCGGTGCCAGCACCGAGCCCGCCGACCCGGCGACCGCGACCGAGACGGCCAGCACCGCGACCGAGACCCCGGCCGCCGACGCCGAGCCGGCCAAGGAGCCGTCGAAGAAGGAGCGGACGATCGCGATCGTGACCGCGGGCCAGAAGGCCGGCCTGTCGCGCAAGGACATCATCGCCAAGCTCCGCACCGAGCTGAACATGGGCGTGCCCGGCGCGAACACGTACTACCAGAACGTCAAGTCGGGCAAGTGGGCCTGACCGGCGGCTGACGTCAGCAAGGGAGCTACGGCTCCCTTGCGTCGTTGTGGGGTTCACTAGTAAACATTGCTGGTTGACCATTCACACAGTCTAGGGTAAGATCGATAGATCGATCAACGGAGTGCACCAGATGGACTTCTCTCAATGGTTCGTCGCCAAGCTGGAAGGTGAGGCGAACGTCTGCTTCCTCGTCAAGGCGGTCGACAAGGCGGACGCGATCGCCAGGTTCCTCAACGTGCGCCGAGAGACCCCGGAGCCGATCATCACGTGGCAGGAGTACTGCGAGGAGATGTTCATCGGCGACGAGCAGTACGAACTGACCCATCAACTTGGCTGGAACTGGGACGAGCTGCCGCTCGGCACCGTCACGCTGATCAAGTAGGAGCAGCAATGAACACGAAGCCGTTCATCGAGCAGAAGAAGCGAAGCGCCGAGCTGTGGCTCGGGTTCTACGATCGCTACAGGGATCGTAGCAGCGCCGTCAACGCTGCGATGGCAGTCGGCCGGCTGATGGGTGCACTCGAACTGTACCATCAGCTGAACGGCGGAGAACTGTCGGCCGAACACCGTGCCCTGGTCGAATGGGCACAGGAACAGTTCGACCGTATCTTGCGGCAAGAGTAGCGGCAAGATCAACAGGGCGGCCGCGTGCCGCCCTGTTTTGTTTTTATGGGACGAAAAAGCGGCCCGCCCTCGCCGTCCATCCCCAGGTGTGCCTGTTCGAACGCATGGAGGAGATTGTACCACGGTTTTGACCCTAAAGCAACTGGTTGTCTTTTGGGGAATGGGCATGTATTATGCTCGGACTCAATCAACTGAGAACGTGCATGGCTCTTGCAACCGTCTGTCTCCATCCGTACCTCGAGTACGTCGGCGTCATTGTCAACAATCGCGATGCACTGCAACGCGTGATCGATGCCCTGCCGAAGGACAAGTGGACGAAGTTCGAGGGTGAGTTCGGGTTCGATGGGTGCCATGTGCCGGCCGAAGACCTCGCCTACTACCCGATCCGCAAGCGACTGAGCATGACGCCCGAGGCGTACGTCAACTTCGTCCTCGACTACATCGAAGGCGGCCGGAAGCAGGGTTGACCAAACCGCCACAATCAGCGATACTCTCTTCACTGTCAACCACGTGAGGCCTGTATGGCATTCGTTGCTGCTGTGTACCTGGACGAGCACTTCACCGAAGCCGAGCTCAACCAGATGGAAGAGGACGTCGGCGAGAACATGATGGACGTCCTGAAGTCGCAACAGACCGAGGACGATCTCGAGAACCTGCTGGCCGAGCTCGGCTACACCGACGAGGAGTGAACATGGATTCCCTGCAGAAGATGCTGAAGGCCGCCTGCGACGACATGGGCGGCGAGTGTGGGTTCCGCAACGACTACGGCGGCCGGGGGATGTACGGCCAGCGATGCGTCGGGATCACCGGCTCGTGGGGCGACTGCCAGAAGGTGATCGCGGCGGTGCTCGGCAACATGACGCAGCAGCTGTTCGAGACGGCGATCGACTGCGAAGAAGGTGCCGAGAACACGGCGTACGACCTGAACGACACCGTCCAGGAGCAGATCGACAAGCTGCTCTCGTTCTCGTTCGACCAGATGGGCTACGACGTGATCATCTACTGGGAGAGGCTCAAGCCTCTGTCGGAGGAGGAGCTGAGCGAGGACGACGGCCTGCCGACCGACGCCGAGCTCGACGCGATGAGCGAACATGCCCTGCTCCAGTGGGTCGAGGCGAACAAGGAGTACCACACCGGCGACGACAACGTCGAGACGTACGACGCCCTGCGTCAGACGGCGAAGGTGATGCGGGATCGGATTCGCGAAGATCGCGAGTGACCACTTGACGGAATGAGGAGAGTAGGTGATACTCTCCTCATCGTCAACCACGGAGCAACCAATGCTTCCCCATCACAGCACGAGCAAGCTGATGCGTCACCCAGACGGGACGTACTCGGCGGAAGCGAGCATGCTGTCGCTCGGTGGCCGCTACCCGATGTTCGGCCAAGTATACCAGGATGCCGCCGACGAAGGCTGTGTCCTCGTCAGCTCGAAGACCGGGTGCGAGCTGAAGATGGTCGTCAAGCAGACGCACCGCGACCGCGAGAACGACGTCCAGTACTGGGAGCTGGAAAGCGACCCGGCCGACGCACGGCGCCTCAAGCTGGCGGCGCCGCTGAAGCTCAAGGTGTTCAACACGTAGGAGGCGACGATGTGGATCGCGATTCTGTACCTGATCTTCACGGTGTTCCTGATCTTCGTCGTTCGCTCGCGGTGGTCGGACGACACGGTCGTCGACACGGCTGCCCGTTCGATGCTGCTGGTGTTCGGGTTCGTCGGCCTGTTCCTCCTCGGGACGATCATCTTCCACATGGTCGACGCGGAGCTCGTCAAGGCCGGGTCGAAGATGCGGCTGTGGTGACCGGTTGACCGTCCCACGGAAACGTGGGATAGTCTCCTCATCGTCAACCAACAGACAACAGTCATGCCGCAACTGTCGCAAGCTCAGGTCCGCGCCGCGTACGATCTGATCGTCTCCCAGGACAAGACGTTCCTGGAGCTGTTCGCCAAGGCGGCGATCGAGAACTCCGCCGAAGTCCAGGCGGACATGTTCGCCGATGTCACCGACATCCCCGCCCCCGGCGCGGACCACATCCGCAACAGTGCCGAGGCGTTCACGGCCGACATGCTGAAGGACTTCGGCGACGACCTCTCCAAGACGATCAAGGAGATCAAGTTCAAGACGACGCATCGCCTGTCGATCCGGGCGAACTTCGAGGACTGATCATGGGCCTTTCGACGACTCTGTTCCGGGCCGACGGCCCGCTGCTCAACAAGGTCCTGCGGGCGTTCGCGATCAACTCGCACGACGACACGCCGATCAAGATCAAGATCGGCGACATGTACGTCGACGTCAAGGAAGTCCGCCAGGTGACGTTCGGGCCTGGCGAGCCGGTCTGCAAGGTGCTCGTGCCGGTTGACTTCACGACCGAAACGAAGTAAGCTTCTCTTCCCTTCTCTAGGAGTCTCGATGACGATCAACGAAAAACTGCCGTTCCCGCAAGACCCGACCAACCTGTCGCCGGCCCTCGCGGCGATGGTCGCGATGATCACGATGCCGAACCAGTACGCCAGCATCATGGCGAAGTCGGCCTTGTCGGTCAACGCGAAGTGCAAGAGCCGCACCGTCAACATCGGCAAGTAATGGTCACCTGACGGACACCTACGAAGCCCGTCAGACATCCAGGGGCGCAGCAGCCGGCCAGCGACCAGCAACAGGCTGCAACCAACGTGGAGCATACAAGCTATGAAGCGTCTTTTCACCGTCAACGGCGAGCACTTCGCCAGCAAGCAAGCCGCCAAGGTCGCCCGCGGCGAGCCGATCGAGAAAGCCAAGCCCGCGGAGCCCGGCGTGATCGGCAGCAAGAACCAGCCGCCGAAGTACAAGCACGAGATCGAGTACGGTCCCGACCACTGGAAGCGTGGCGGCGCCGTCCCCGGGTTCGAGCCGAAGCCGGCCGTCAAGGTGCCGCGCGTCCGCAAGGCCAAGCCGAAGGCGGAGCCGGTCCTGCTGGACGGCGACGGCGTGATCGCCTGACCGGTTGACCCTTCGCAGTCGATGTGGGATAGTCTCTCCATCGACTGCTGATCCCACGCGTAGCATACAGAGAATGCGCCGCGCCGACCGCCTAAAGACCGACGTACACCGCGTCTGCAGGATAAGGCAAGAGACCCCTGAGCACCAGGCAGGGCGTGTGGGATCAGCAGTCTCAACGAGGATCATGATGACGACGACGCATCAATACATCATCGAGCTGGAGACGGACGGTGATGTCGACCACGACAGGATCGAACGCAGAATCCTCGGCGAGCTGCGTGGATTGTTCCACGTGCCGTTCGATGGCGGCGTCAACGTCAAGCCGAACAACGTCGTCTACGAGACGAGCTACCCGACACCGAAACCGGAGGACCTGTGAGAAAGAACGGATTCACCCTGATCGAACTGATGATCGTCGTCGCGATCATCGGGATCCTGGCTGCTGTGATCGCCCCAGCCCTGACGAAGAAGCGTGACGGTGCTCACGTCACCCGCGAGTTCTCGAGGCCGCAGACGCAGGAGAGCGAGTACCGCTGCTCGAGCGGGCTGCTGCTGAAGAGCGACAACACCGCGGTGATGGCGAACGGCCAGCCGGTCAAGTGCTGAAGGAGATCGTCATGGAAGACAGCAACGACGTCAAGTGGCCGTACCCCGGCGCCCCCGACCGCCCGCAGGATGCGGAGATCGTCGAGACGGTCGACGAGCGTCTCGACCGTGAGCGATACGGCTCGCTCGCTGGCTACTACCAGGCGAAGTAGCCGGTTGACCCTTGGTCGTGTTGGTGGGATAGTCTCCCTACTGTCAACCAACAGGAGCAAGTGATGGATGAGCTGACCACGGCGGACGAGTTCGACGGCGACGACTTCGCGGAGCGGGACCAGTTCCTGTCCGACATGGAAGCGGACGCGGACGCCCTGGCGAGTGCCGGCTGGGGGACGGACGAAGACTACGGTGGCGGGATGGACTCGCCGACCGACTTCGACGAGCACGTGATGAACGAAGACGACTGCGCGCCGGACGTCGACTGGGGAGACCACGGCGAGTGAGCAGTTGACGAGTGCAAGAGGACGTAGTATAGTCCTCTTCATCGGTTGAGCAAGTGGGGCCCGGTTAGTGCTAGCGAAAGCGAGGCATGCGGATCGGGCAGCTGGAGGTGGCGTGTGAGGGGCCTGCCAGCACAGTATCTGTAGCGGCGGATACCGACTGATTCCTTCCGAGGATAGGTTGGGATTCTGCCAGCTCGGTTCGGGTGGAGTTGAGCTGTGAAGCTCCTCCGCCCTCTTTTTTGCTAGGGTGGGCTGGTGTATACTCCGTTCACCGACAACAAAACGGCAACAGCGATGAAGCAAGCACTGATCAATTTGGCAATCATGACAACGCCGATTTGGCTGATGGCAGCCGCGATCTTCGTCGAGTGGGTGATGACGAACAAGGAGCACAACGGCGGCTGACCACTACATGGGGAGGAGTTTGTTGTGCTTCTCCCCGTTTGCACGAGCTGTGATCACTTGGAGGTTGCCTTCCCAATGAAGTCCACACACCAGGGCGCTCGTTAGTGGGATGATGTGATCTACAACGTAGGGAATGCCTGTCTCACGCGTCAGTGCTACCGCTTGGTCGTAAAACACTTTTATAGCTGCAGGGTTTGCCCATAGGGGAATAGCTCTGCGGATAGTGGCTCTACGTTTTGCATTGATTGCACGTAGCGTGCCTTTGTTTGCTTCGCTCCAAGCCTTGTTCGAGCGTGCGTGTGAGTTGGATGTATCTCGATACTGCTTGAGGTAGGAAAGAATGCTGTCGCGGTTACGTTGGTAGTATGCTTGTTGTGAAGCTAGAAACTTAGCTTGATTGCGCTTGCGATACGCTGCACAGCGAGCTGCGTTGTTCCGCGCATTGATTTCCCTGACCTTTTCTCTGTTCTCTTGGCGGTATCGCTTCGCTTGTTCTTTTGCTTTTTTCTTTGCTTGTTCGCTGACTGCTGCCACTTGACTTTTCTCCCTGGATGAGCTATAGTAGCTCAAACAACTGAAGAGATCCACATGTCGGGCTATCTTGGTGATCCTGATGCTGAAGCCGCTCACGCATTGATTCTCGCTGAGAACGGGATCAATGCGGCCAAGAGCATGGTCGAAGGACCTGTGCTGGAAGAGTGCCTCGATTGCGGAGAGCAGATCAATCCTCTTCGCGTCGCTGCGATGAAGAAGATCGGAATGCGGTGCATGTTTTGCATCACTTGCCAACCGAAGCACGACCGTGCTGGTGGCGTCAAGATGCTGGACAGGATTCTGTGACCTGACCAGTTGACCCAAACGCGAAAAACACAGATAGTCTCCCTACCGTCAACCACTGAGAAGGAACTGCCTTGAACGAAACCCGCAACCTCGCTGCCCTGATCGGTCTGATCGCTGCCCTCGAAGACCTCGGCGCGGCCGCCCCGCAAGAACCGACGGAAGTCAACGGGATGATCCTCGTGCCGCTGACGACCGGCAACGAGATCTACGACGAGGGCGTCCGTCAGCACAACGCCCTGATCATGCCGCAGATGCGGTCGATGCTGCAATCGCAGGGCATGACGGTGTGGTCGATGCGTGACGCCAACACCGACGTGAGCGTTCTCTCCCTGTCGGTCGGCGAAGACGGTGTGTGCCGTCACGTCGTCGGCAAGCACAACGCGGCGCCGTCGGCCGATCAACTGGACACGCTGTACAAGCTGCTCGACGTCGAGGGCATCGAGCTGCAGTACAACCCGTTCTCGATGTACTGATCAACGGGTCAGCTTACGGGGAGGAGGCTTCGGCCTCCTTTCCGTCGTTGGCCGGTTGACCAAACAGCCGTTCCGTGCGATAGTCTCCTCACTGTCACGCAACCGAGCACTGCACATGACGACCGAATTCAAGAGCTGGGAAGAGATGAGCGAGCTCGAGCAGCTGGAGTCGATCTACTGCGACATGCACAAGGATGTGTATGGCGTCAAGGCGCGGTGGTACAAGGCGACGTCGGTCGAGCAAGCCCGGGCTGACCTGGAGCGTCTCGGCGAGGCTCTCGAGGCGGAGAACGCCCGCGAGGCCGCGGCGCAGCAGGAGGCGATCAAGGCGTTCGAGCAGCTCGTTGCGAGCTACTGCGGTGACGTCGAGACCGCGAAGCGGTGGCAGCATCAGGCGTACGGGACCGATGGCGACGACGAGGCTCTCGAGTACCGCCTCGGCCTGCCGTACCAGTACTTCAAGAAGGCGGCATGATGAACATCACATCTCAAGCTCACGGACTGACGGTCCACATGTCCGACACGGAGGCCGAGGAGCTGGCGACCCGCCTGCTCGAGACGGTCGCACGTCGCAAGGCAGTCGCCGAGAGGCTCGGTGAAACGCCGAGCTGGTCGGACGGGATCTACGGCACGTTCCCGTCCAAGCTCCCTCAAGGCAACGGGTGCGTGTTCTTCTTCATCTGTAAGCCGTGAGCCGGATCCACTAGTAGACATTCTGTCTGCTATCACGTACACTGTACGTGATCCACTAGTAAACATTCGGAGCTGATCATGGGCTTTCGCACTCTCGTCCTCCTGCACAACGACCTCGCCCACGAGTGGGGCCACGACCCCGAGCTCGGCCAGAAGATCCAGCGTGCGATGAACTACGTGCACGACGCCGACAAGGGCCGGATCGACAACTACGGTAGCGTCGTCGAGTGCACGCACGCCGACAACCAGACGCTGTTCCAGGTCGACAGCTACCACGCCACGCCGGTCGCACACAGCTTCTGGAGCCGTGGCGAGACGGACGAGCAGGTCAAGCTGAAGCTGCTCCGCGACATGGCGGACCGCCTCGGCTACCGGCTCGTCAAGAAGGGTGGTGCGAAGTGAAGTGGCTGACAGCTCTGATCGTCGGGATCGTGATGGCGTTCATCACGCCACTGTTCATCGACTTCCACGGTCGGCCGTACGTGCAGAACGTGATCGCTCTGTCGTTCGTCACCGTGATCATCCTCGTCAGTGCACTGCTGACCGAGTGTGCTGTGTTGTGGCTGAGACGTTCGAGACGTCGTTGACCAACAAGTCGTGCACCGTCAACAGTTCGGTGTGCGAAGTCAACAGGGCCGTCGCCCTGTTATAGGGCGGAGCGCCCTCGCCGTCCATCCCCAGTGTGCCTGTTCGAACGCATGCGGAGACTTTACCCTAAATCGTGGTCGTGGTCAACCGGTTGACGTGCGGGCGAGAGTGTGGTAGCATTGCATTCCTACTGTTCAAAGGATCGACATGGCGATCACGCAGCAACACGTCGGCAAGACGGTCACGTTCCTGTACGGCCCGAAGGGCTACGGCGAAGGCGTCCTGCTGAGCATCAACGGCGACCAGGCACGCGTTCGCGCGACGAAGCTGCAGGACACCGCGAGCAGCACGTGGCGACGGACGTCGCAAGAGGTCAACACGTACGCCCCGTACTGCACTCCGAAGGAGGTGTGACGATGAGCAACGAGAAGTGGTGCGTCCGCTGCACCCGGCCTGGCCACCTGTCGCACGCGTGCCCGCTGCCGAACCCGAAGCTGTTCACCAGGCTGCTCCCTGCGTAAGCAGTTGACTTCCCCTGCGAGAACACGTACGATTCGCTCCTCTTAGCTGAGGAGCGATTGATGCGTTATCTGAACATTTCTCATTCGCGTGGTGAACTCGACTTCAACGAGGCGGATGAGGCGATGTGGAATTTCTTCTGTGACAAGAACAGTGTCACAGAAGAGGGCGAGACGATCGGAGAGGTGCTGCAAGAGTTCTGGAGCAAGGGCTTCATCGAACACAACGGGACAACGTACAACTTCGTGACGACTGGTGACGAAGGGTACTTGCTGGAAGTGCCCGACGACTTCAACGACGAGATGTTGGAGGAGATTCACGACGCAGACAACTGGACGTACACGGAAGAGGGCTGACCACTTGACGTTTGGCAGTGGAGAGAGGATACTCTCTTCACTGTCAACCAATGCAGCAACCGAACATGCCGAACATCGTCACCAAGCAGTCGCTCGCCCGCATGCTCAACGATGCCGACCAAGCGAAGCGAGTGCACATCATCGGCCGGGCTCTCGTCGCCCTGTTCGAGCGTCAGACGGAAGCCGAGAAGTCGGCCGACACGACGAGCAGCGACAACAACGTCGGGTTCTCGTCGAGCGATGCCCGCAGCGGCTGCCTGACGGCGAAGAGCTACCTGCGTAACAAGACGCTCGCTCAGTGGCAGGTTGACAAGTGGCTGGCCCCGCAACGGAACGGCCTGCCGCGGATCTGCCGGTACGATCGGCAACTGAACGAGATCGCCGAGGAGAAGGCCCGCAAGGCCGCTGCGGCGGCTCAACGTCAACTGGCCCTCGCGGCCTAACGGAGCACTGAGATGAACGCAGTGAACTTTCGCCGGGTCGAGAAGCTGGCCCGCACCGGGGCTCTGGTCGCAGAGGTCGGGGCTCACGCCCTCAACACGCTGCTCGAGGCGAACAACCTGAACGGCAACGTCGAGACGGTTCATCGGTGCACCCTCGTGACGTCGGCGTTCAGCTCCGCAATCAGCCCGACGTCTCTGTCGCTCCGTGCCGAGTGCACGACGAAGGACGCCCACGCGATCGTCGTGTGGATCAACGTCAACGACAACGACGTGTTGGAATTCGACTTCAGCTGACCTGTTGTACCACAGACGAAAGAGAGGGAGACTTGGTCTCCCTCACTTGACGTGGAAACCTCGATGGCACTTCAACAACGGATCAAGTTCACGGTCGACGAGTTCGAATCGGGCAAGGTCGTGATCTCCCACCAACTGGCAACCGACAGGTTCCCCTCGTCTCCCAACTTCGTCAAGGAGTTGGTCGAACTGATCGAGAGACATGGTGGGGTCGTCGAGGGGTCGGTGTGGACGAAGGAGATGATGGGGTTCGTCAAGTTCAAGTGACCCGTTGACGTGGAGCCACTATTGTGCTATAGTGGCTTCATTGTTCAACAACTGATGTGGAAACCGCGATGGCACACAAGATCGAACAAGTTCTGGCGAACGTCAACGGCGCCAGCTTCATCGGCATCGACACGGAGACGATCCCGACTCTCGCCGGTGGGAAGAAGAATCCGATGCAAGGTCAGATCCGCAAGGTGATGATCGGTGCGAACGTGATGATCTTCCAGAACAAGAACGGCTCGGCGTACGACGCGATGGTTCGCCGTCGGCTCGTTGCCGAGGGCAAGGATCCGGACACGTTCCAACTGGGCGAGCGGAAGTGGGGCGAACGCCGCACGGGCACGCCGTTCATCGAGCACAACGGCCAGCTGTACCTCGAAGTGATCTTCCTCCGCCCCGGAAAGGTCGAGTACAAGCGTGGCGTCCGCCCGATCGCCGCAGCCGACGTCGAGGGGCTGAAGCAGCACGACGAGGCGGAGCAGGGCGGACTCGACAACAAGGTGATCATCCGCACGATCAACGTCGACAACATCAAGCGAATCGTCGTCGACGGGCAAGCACACGAGCTGTAAGCTCTTCGTTGTGGAGTGGGGAGTGTTGTGAGACACTCCCCTTCCCTTGTTGAGGAGTGTTCGGAATGAAGCGAGTCGTGGGTGGTCTGAACGTGTACCGTGAATGGTCGCTCCGTGAAACACTGAGTGCAACGCTGCGTCTCGATGACGGCACGGAGTTGTACTGGTGGAAAGCACCGAAGTGCTTCACGGAGGTCGACGGTGCGTACCGTGGGCAACGTGCCAGGATCAGCGTGACGCTGAACGACAACAACCAGAATCCGCGAAACGTCGTCGTTCTGTAACACGACGCACAGAGAGGACCTACGTGGCCCTCTCCCTCCTTGTTGCCCGACGAAACAGACGTCCGCAGCCGCCGTCCACCCCCTTGCGTTCGACCCGACTATTGTCTCTGAGTTAGGGTCAAACGTCAACTGGTTGTTGGTTGGTCGTGAGTGTGGTATGATCCGTCTCTCGTCACTTGAAAGGCCGTGCAAATGCTGAGCGACAAGCTGAAGAACGAACTGATCGTCCTGGCGCAGATGAAGACGCGTGACGAAGAAGGGCAAGACCAGTTCGATGATGAGGACATCGCGATCGATGCCGAGATCGAACTCGCGCGAAAGGTGCTGGACGATCTGAACATCAAGTACTGACCGGTTGAACGGGTGCGGCCGCTAGGGTATAGTGGCCGCATCCAACCAAGGAGCGTTCAGATGGACAGCGTGATCGTCTACCGCAACCCACTCGAAGCGATGATCTGGGAGTCGCTGATGAACGGCGGCGCCGGCCCGTTCTTCGCGATCGTCCTGTGTGCCCTCGCCGGCGTGCTGACGTACGCAGCGATCGAGCGGATCGGACGCGACCACTGGCGCCAGCGTCGCCTGACGCACACGTACGGCACGACGCACAAGGTGCCGAACGGCATCGCACTGTGGATGGTGCGGCACAACGGCAAGATCAGCATCGCCGTCAGTCTCCTCTCGGCTGCCGCGATGCACCACTGGTACGTCTACGGCTGACCAGTTGATTGTTGGCAGTGGACGGTGTAAGATCCGTTCACTGTCAACCAATGGAGCTTCCGACATGTCGTTCGTCATCTACAACGCGAAGACGTTCCACCGCCACAAGACCGCGAACGGCGACCAGTCGTTCTCGCTCGAGCGGGTTGCGAAGGCGGTCCGTACGAAGGCGAACCTCGACCCCGCAGTGTGGCTGATCGCCGACTACGACACGTGGCGTGCTGCGGACCCGGAGGTCGAGGTCAACAGCGTGATGGGCGGCAAGGTCAAGATCCGCGCGAGCGAGCGTGGCAACCCGGCCGTCGACCCGAGCATGGAAGGGTACTGGTCGATGTGATCAGAGACGCGGGGGCCTGGCGCCCCCGCTGCATGGAAGGAGCGAGAGATGAGCAGGTGGAGTCGGTTCAAGTACGAGGCAGGCAACTGGATCGCGGTGCTCGGCTACGGCTTGGCGTTCGTCGCCCTGATCCTGTTCGTCGTGTTCGCCTGGACGTTCATCCTGATGGCGGTCGCGGGTGTGTTCGGCCTCGCTGTCCTGCTGTGGGCAGTCGGCGTGCCGTTCAACGTCAAGGAGAAGGGCGTCGTTGTCGGCCGGCTGCGGTGGTTCACCTATCATCGCCTCCGTTGACCACTTTGGGGTAACTGTGTACACTACCCCAATCGTCAACCAAGGAGCAACTCCGATGACCATCTTCCTGATCTGGATCGCGTGCAGCGTCCTCGCGGTCGCCATCGCCGGCGGCGCCAAGCTCGGCGTGACGCAGAAGCAGCTGGACGCCGAGTACGACCTCCAGTACCGCCAGCTGAACGGCCTGGCGTGACCCTCAACGAAGGAGCATCTTCCCATGCAACGCAAGCACAGTGACGCCCGGCTGCTCAAGCTGGCCGACTACCTCGAGAAGCTGCCGCGCGGCGCGATCAAGATGGACGCGTGGCTGACCGACAACAAGGTCGGCGACAACTACACGACGCTCGAACGGCTGAACGGCCTCGCCGAGGTCAAGAAGGGCCGCAAGGTCAAGCTGAAGGCCGCGCCCGTCGAAGAAGTCCGCGGCTGCGGGTTCGCCGCGTGCGCGGTCGGCTGGGCGTGCACGATCCCGGAGTTCCGCAAGGCGGGCCTGCGGCTCGAGGCGAAGCAGGAGAGCAAGCACGACTCGTTCGCGATGTGGCCGAAGTACAATGGCCTGAAGGGGTTCGAGGCGGCCGCGAAGTTCTTCGGGATCGAGCCGGAGACGGCGGAGTACCTGTTCGACGGCGACTCGTTCGGCTGGTCGGCCAAGCCGCGGCCGAGCTCGGTCGCACGACGCCTGCGCAAGGTCGTCGAGCGTCGCGCGGCCGGCAAGACCGAGGTCCCGGACAGCTTCTGGGCGAACCGCTAGCCAGCGGTTGACCCAAAGCGATGGACGGTGTAAGATCCGTCCATCGCTTGCGCACTGGGAGAGCACGATGTTGGTCACACTCGAGATGATTCAGAAGGCCGCTGCGCTGAAGCCGGCTGAGCTGGTCGCTGTCCTCGCCGCTGGCGGCCTGCCGGTGCCGGACGTGTCGACGATCGAGTCGTGCAAGTTCCTCGGGATGCGTGAGAACGGGATCTTCGTCTACCAGGTGACGTGGGGTCCGGACGACGAGGCCGGCGGTGTCGCGAACGTGTACGCACAGTGGAAGCGTCCTCCGTTCCAAGCGACGCATCAACTGGTCGGCGTCTTGTGACGCCTGAGGAGACAACGATGGTGATGATCGACCTCGAGGACCCGGTCTCCCTGCACGGCAGCGGGAACGGTAGCCAGCTCGGCTGGGTGTTCCACCTGCACCGGGAGACGAACGGCACGCTGTGGTGTGCGCTCCGCCACCGGCACACCGACGTGTTCATCCCGCCGCTCAGCCAGGTCCTGACGGTCGACGGCTGGCGGCCGGCGCTCCAGGACAACAAGCCGCGGACGTGGTGGGGTACGCTGCAGGAGCTGGACGACCTGCTGAAAGGACAATGATGACGGCACCGAACATCTTCCCGCTCCACTACAGCTGCTCGGACACGTACGGCTGGGCTGACTGTCCCGCACTCGCCAAGCGCCTGTGGCTGAGGCTCAGGCAGACGGTCGCTCCGGACGTCGTCTGGTACGCGGTCGCGATGCGGATCGACAGCGCATCGCGCGTCAAGCTGTTCGTCTACGACATGGCGGACGCAGTGCACGGCGGGATCGGCAACCAGGTCCTCGCGCACGAGGTCGACCGTGCGATCATGACGCCGGACGAGTGCGCGATCCTGGACGACCTGATCATCAAGGCGATGACCGAGTACGCGGAGTACGAGCTGCAGAAGCGGACGCACGCGGAGCGCCAGGCGCAGATTCTCGCGGTTCGCAAGGAGCTGTTCAACTGTTGACGGTGGTGAGGGGACACAGTACAGTCCCCTCATTGTGAGTGAATAGTAGGCGTCTAGTTCAAAAAGCACTAGCCAGTAGAAAGAACTGGTGATGTGGGATAGAACTGACCGGCGCAGACTCGTACGGCGAATAGGGCAGTAGCGGCCTCCGGTTGGTCCCGGACGGCAGCGAAGTCGGGGCAAGGACCACCCCGCTAGACAGGAATCCGAACGTACGATAAGGTGCACGGCTGCAGATAGAGGTTCGAATCCTCTGGCGCCTACTATTCGCTTAGGAGAGAAAGATCATGCTCGCACTCGGTACGAAAGTCGTCCACGATGGCCACGGAGCCGGGGTGATCGTCGCGTACAACGGCACGCCAGCCCACAGCTACGCAGCACAGAACCTCGGGTCCGACATCGTCGCGGCCGCTGCTGGCGCCGGGCTCGTCGATGCGATCGTCAACTCGATGTACGGCAGCGACCGGTATCCGTACGTCGTCCAGTTCGACAGCGGATACAAGGACGTGTACGACGTCGATGGCGCGGTGATGAAGGTTGCCTAACCAACCGGGTTTGGGTACACTACGCTCATTGGTTAGCAAGGAGCAACTGCAATGAAGGTGTCCGCAATCGTCCCGTACGTGATCTCGCCGATCCTGCTCGGCATGCACTGGGTGACGCAGCACCCCGCGTGGCTGTACCTGTTCGGCGCGCTGTCGGTCGTCGTGATCGTCGTGTGCGGCCTCGGTGCCGTCGCGTTGGTGATCGCTCACGTCGAGCGCGACTACGAAGCGACGTCGATCATGCCTGCGTTCCCCAAGTGGAAGTACGCGGTCGGCGGCGTGTACCAGGTCGCCTCGTCTGCGTACCTGCTGTGGGTCGAAGCGTGGCTCGCAGTGACGCTGTACCTGATCGGAGCGGTGATCACGTGGCTCGTGATCGGCCTGGCGCACGAGCTGCGCAAGCAGAAGGCGGCTGCCTGGGAGCGGCGCCGCCGGCTGGACGAGAAGTGGATGGGCGTGCTCGACGCGACCGACATCGGCTAAGTCGCTCTCTGGTTGTGTGGGGATAAGTACTCAGGTATAATCCCTCACATCAACTCAAGGAGAATGGCTATGGAACTGATCGTCTACCTAGCAGCATTCGTCGCACTCGGCGTTGCTGCCCGCCTCGCACTCGTCAAGCACGAGTCGTACTTCGAGACCGACGAAGAAGTCGCACTGCGCGAGCGGTCACGGTGAGCATCTGACGTTGACCTGAATTAGGGGAATGTTATACATTCCCCTTATCGGATTTTCAGGAAGACAAGTCAAGGTGCTTTATGACCAATCAAGTTGCCCACGTCAATGATCTCGAGCCAGGCGCGTTCACGTGCGTCGTGTACCGGGGTAAGCAGGCGGCGAAGGTTGGCGCTGCGGATGCACTGTCGCACCGCCTGTTCGTCAGTGGGTGGGAGCTGAACGCGCGGCTGCACATGCTCGTGCGGGGGCGCCACCGGTACAAGGACGCGACTGTTGTGATCGGCCTCCTGTACGGTGAGCCTATCACGGTAGCTGTGTACGAGAAGACGGTGATGATGTTCTGCCGTAAGAAGTACAGGCGGCGCGGGTTTGGATCTAAGACTCTGAAGACCCTGCTCAAGCACGTCAAGGATGGAGCACAGCCGGTCGTCGCGCGCGAGGGGATGGAGGGGTCTGTTGGGTTCTGGCGCAAGCACAAGATCGACGTGATCCACTTCAGGGGGTTTGCATCATGCTAATCACACTCGCAGTGTTGGGGGCGATTGCTCTGCTGATCGGTGCGATCTTCTCTGGAGCTGTCCGTGCGATCCTCGCATTCGTGATCGTCGTGCCTGCGGTTGTCGTCGCAGCGATGTTCGGTGGTGTGTGGGACGCGGCTCCCGCCGCCGTCTCAATCGTCGCACTGATTGCAGGAGCGATCACAGCGATCAGTGTCCCGTGGCCGCAACGAACTCTCAAGGAGGACAAACAATGACAACGACCGCACTCGTATGGGTCCTGATCGTCAGTGCACCGTGGTATGCAGGGATGGTGTCGTACAGCCCGCCTGTTGCGACGCTGGCGGACTGCGAGCGACTGAAGGAGAGCCTGGCACGTGACTTGCGCCGACCGGAGCAAGCAACCGCTCGGTGCGTCCAGATCAACATCGTGTTCCCCACCCAAGGAGCGAAGCAATGAACCGCCAACCAACTGCAGGCGACATCGTCCTCGTAGGCCGCAAGCAACTGCTCGTGATCGAGGCGAAGCTGGACGAGATCGACGGTCCGGGGCTCGTGCTCGGGACTGTGTACTGGTTCAAGGGCGTGCCGATCTCGGACACCGAGATGATGAAGGGTGGAGCGATCGTTGACGGCAAGCCGGTGACGATCTATACTCAGATCACCGGCGAGATCAAGTTCACTGACGGGACTGTCGTCACGCCACTCAGCACAATCCAACTCGTAGGGACGGCGAAGTTCAAGCCGCGGACCGAGTACATCGTGACGAACATCAAGGAGCTGCAATGAGACAGGCAAAGCCGTGGTGGCAAAAGTACGCGTGGGGGATTGCGTTCTGGGTCGGGCTGATCTTCCTGATGGGGCTCGGGATCGATGCGCTGAACCGCGATGCTGAGCAAAGCAGGCGCGAGCAGGCTGCTGCGACCGCGAAGACCGTCCAAGCTCTCGACGCAGCGCCGGTCGTCATCCCTGGGTGGAAGAACCTCGAGCCGGGTGTGTACATGATCGCGGTTGAGGGGCGCGGGTGGAAGGCTGATTGCATGGTGACGATCGTTGCGCCAACGACGCACTTCTCGAAGACTGCGATCATTGGCCACTGTGGGGCTCCGAGATGATCAAGGCAGCCGCTGCGCTCGTCCTTGCGCTGTTCGTCTCCGGATGTGACGCGCAGGGTCCGTACAACCCGCGCAGCCCGGTCGGTGTTGCGTATGGCCTGTACACTGGCTGTCTAAGCGCTCAGCACACGGTTGGTGTGACGGTCGAGCCGCGGACGTTTGCTCGTCTGCAGGAGGTAGTTGGCGAGCTGGACGAGTACTGTCTGACGTGGACGCTTGTGTGGCTACCAGCGATGACGGGAGTCCCGCTGCAAGATATTCCTCGCAGCCACGTCGATCGGTTCAGCACGCTCCGCTTGCAACCGCTCGAGCGGTTTGGTCAAGAGCTTGCTGTGTTCTACAAGATCAGGTTGTCCCCCTAATTGCAACGGCGTAGCATAGACGAAACTATGCTAGGGGACAACCGTGAACACGAACATTCCAACAATCGAAGGGCAAGACGTCACCGTCGAGCCGTGGGGCAGCATCAAGTACCTGCTCGACAACTGCCCGTACTCAATCCGCAGCCGGTACAAGGGTGGTGCGGAGGATCTGACAGCAAGCCTTGCGATCACGTTCATCGCGATGCGGGATGAGTTGACGCGGCTGAAAAAGGAGACTGCGAAATGACTGACTTCACTGTTGTATCAACTGCTTCCCTCAAGCGACTGCTCGATGCAGTGCAACCGGTAATTGCAATCGTCCAAGACTACGACGAGCAGTTTCCGTACGCTCAGCTGGAAGGCGATGACGAGAAGTGCACGGAGCTCGTCCAGGCAGAGCGAGAAGTGCGGAAGGCGGCGGCGCTATGAATGAGATCAACATCAACGTAACCGTGTCGTCGGAAGTATACACTGCTGAACAGGTTGAGCAGATCCGGCAGCGGTTGCGCAGGGAGATTCTTGGCTGGATCTTCAACGTCGTCGATAGTACGCCGCTGCCGAATTGTACACCACAAAACCACCTGTATGTCGACGTTAACGGAGACATCAAATGACGCCGGAGCAGCAGGCACTATACAACTTCCTCAGCAAGCCCGCTCCTGCTCTGAATGCTTGTGGATGCATGGGACCGCAGCTACTGCCTGGTGAGACGACGACCGGTCCGGATGGGTACACCGATCTTGCTCTGTACGGATCCGCAAAGCGATACCCGGTCTGTCCGTGCGCAATGCAGTTCGTTGAGGAGGTGGAAGGCCGGTACTATGCGATCGAGGAGCACCGTGCTGCGGGACGAATCGAACACATCGTCACTGACCTGGGGCCTGTTGGAGGGCCGTACCGGTGAAGTGGATCCGCCAAACAATCCGCGGGTGCGGCACGCTACCGCACGTTGGACGCCATCCAGGTAATGAGTGGATGGCGGTGTTCGTCGGTGCGGGGTCGCTAGCTGGCTCAGCAGGCGGGTGGATTGGTGCCGCTGTAGGAGCTGGCGTAATGTTGATCTGGCTGGGGCCAATTTACCTGCGCGGTGCGTACGAGGCAGCTGAGCTAAGCGACAAGCTCGTTGCTGCGGAGGATAAGCAATGAGCACAGACAACGACAAGTTCATCACAATGCGAATTGCCACACCGGCAGCAGAGCAGCTACAGAAGGTTGTTGACAACATCCGCGCGCGATGTGCAGACGATCTCGAGCGTGCCGCTGAGATCGAACGCAAGGTGTGGCGGCTAACGAGGTGCGAGCATCAGTGGGATAGCCAACCGTATCTGTACGGGTTCACACATACGTGCAAGTTGTGCAACAGTCAAGTGACAGGATAATCAAAATGGACACATACGAACAAGCGCTGGAATATGCAAGGAAGCTGCGGGCAGATGTTGACATCATGTGCGATACGGGGAGCGGCAACGAAGACCCGTATCATGGCCCGTACCACGTAATCTACGCCGGTCATCTTGGCCACTACCGTGACAAGAACGGCTGGAAGGTCGTTGCAACTGTCCGGATGTTCGCACACATCGAAGAGTTTGTCCATTTGCCAACACGACACAAGGAGCTCGCATGACAATCAAACACGTATCTATCATTGCAGTGGCACTGTTGCTCGCAGCGTGCTCGAAGCCTGCGCACGAAATCCAGGCCGGTCTCCCACACGGCCTGAAGGACTGCACATACTTCGAGGTTGATCGCGGCGGTGGCAATCGCCTCCACGTGATCCGGTGTCCAGCGAGCACAACATCGACGCAGTGGAACCATGGCAAGAACAACAGCCAGAGCACGACTGCTGACGTTGTTGAGGACGCTGCTACTCTCCAGCAGAAGGCGCGGGAGATTGCTCTGTCAAAGCTGACGCCTGCAGAACGAGAAGTGCTTGGGATCAAGTAAATCAACGCCACCTGTTGTAACCCTAATTATGTCAAAATACAATAGGGACTTTTGAGGGGAGCAAACAATGCCAACATGGCTAATTGTTTTGATCGGGACCGTTGTGATGTTTGTTGTGATCATGCTGATTGGCCTTGGCCAAGAGCAGGAAAAGAACATCAAGTACTGCAACAGCATCGGCAAATCGTACACGGTTGTCGAAGGAAAGGCCGCGTGCATTGACCGCAGCGTAATCGAGATCATCGGAGGGAAGCGATGAAAGTGACTTGGCGTTCGCCGCGGTTCTTCAAGCACGGCGGCGTGTGGCTCCAGGTGTGGGGCAAGTGGTATAGGATCTTTGCAGTCAATGATCCTGCTTTGAAGGACAAGCAATGAACGTTCCCGTGATGATCGCAACGCACGCAACCGCATCGCGGACTGGTCCGTACGGCGGTGGTGTTGTATTTTCCCGCGAAGCGGACAAAGCGATCAACGTGATTCTGTACACGATCGTCGGCGTCCTTGTGCTGATCTTCACGCTTGGCATTATCGGAATTGCGACGCGAGAAGAGACGCGGACTGTGATCAACGCAAAGGTCGTCGAAGCTCGGTACATCCGGATGTCAAAGTCGAACCGGTACGTCACTGAGTTCAAACTGACCGTCGACGGTAAGTATACGTGGTGGAGTAGTGACGATGTCGCAGCGGACCGGTGTCCGCGCGTCCACTACAACGTAATCAAGCCAATCTGGCACATTACGACTACCGACGTGTTCGGCAGCTACACACGAACTGCTGGGATGATTACTTTCTGTGACGGAGGTGCAAAGTGATCGAATACATCTACGATGCTGCAATCGGCGCGATTGTCGTATTCAGCGTACTGACGTACGCGTATCCGTGGTACAAGGCAACAGAGGAGTAACAGCGAATGTACGAGCAGCGTTTTTGTCTCCCGAAGCCGGAGGGGTGGAAGCCCCAGATTCCGGCTCTCCTTCAGCCACCAAAGCGGCCAGCTGATCCGCCGAGCAAGGAGAATTCAAAGTGAGGCTAAAGGTCCACATCCCCGGTGACCACATCGTCCTGACTAAGCCGTGGACGTTCAAGCTGTACGCTGAGCACCGCAACAGCGCACTTCACAAGTGGGCTCCTGCAACCGGTACAATCGCTGGTGCCGTCACGTGGCAGGATGAGCTGTACGGCGGGCTTGGGTATTACTGGGACAACCCAGCTACTGGCCGCCGTGAGATCCGCCACATTGACGTGACGCTGCCGGCTGGCACGGAGCTGCAGTTTGACCGCGTGTACATCCGCAAGGGAGCTGCGTCTGGATACAACAGCGTGACGTTCCGGTGGCGGAATGCGTACGACGAAAAGGGCAAGCCGCTGAGGAACATGCGGTTTTGGGCGGAACTCGAAGACGTCAACAAGATCGAGTACGAAGACATCGAACTGTGAGCAATAATGCTGTCAGCGATCTGGATAGTGCTAGCCGTTTTGGCAATCGCTGCGGCAGGATACGTCGTGTTAGCGATCGCGTTTACAGCTCGGTACATCTTGTATGTTCGCGCTCGCCGGCAGTGGTACATTGAACACGGTAATCGCAAGATACATCCGTCAAAAACTGACACCGACGCGTAAATACGTAGCTCGGTGCAATGCTGAGCTACTTTACGACAAGTAGGACAGATTTGATGACGGACGCCGACCGATACCTTGACGCAATCATCGACGCTTGTAGAGCTTTGACGGACGGTCGAGCTGACCAAGCACATTCTATACTGCGTGCCGCGTTGTGGCACAATTGTCCAACTATCGGAGTAGCGAATGAAAAAGACCCCTTGCCCGAACAAGCAATCGATGGCGCCGTTTGACTGCGACCACAAGGAGCAGTGTTGGGAGCCGTGTGGCGAACTTGGCCACGATGAGCGATTTGTCGCTGTCGTTCCCGTCGAAGACCGCGCGTTGTTTGACAAGCAGCACGAAGCGTGGTACATCAAAAAAGTGTTGTCCTGAACGTTGTTGGGATAGATACTGGGGATATCTACCCACTACAAAGGAAACACTATGAAGTACGACGAACGTCCCCGCCCGATCTCTGAAACCGCAATTGCTGCGCTTGTTGCGGTTGTTGCAACGCTTGGAGCATTCCTCGCCATCGTTCTTGGCGCTACGACGCACTGACAGTTGTCTTACCCCAAACATAGATCGTACGATCACGACGTGATCAAACTCTAACAACAAGGAGAAGCGAGTATGTTTGGATGGTTGATGAGATTCGTGTCAGGCGGACGGACAAAGACGGTCGACATGACGCCGGAACCAGTGTTCCGTCCGCGTGAGGTTGCTGCTCGGCCTGTCGTTCGTCCAGCACCACCTCCGGGCCGTCTGGTCAAGGAAAGCTTTGCCAGCCGTTCATCACGCGTTGACGTCGACATCAGCAAGCCGTCGTTCGAAGACTCGACAGCACCTGCGGTGTTCTATGCATCGCCATCCCCCTCGCCAGCCCCCTGTCCTGCTCCGTCGCCAAGCTACAGCAGCTATAGTTGCAGCTCGCGGTCTGATAGCAGCTATTCGAGCGACAGCGGGTCGTCTTCCAGCAGCGATAGCGGCGGAGGTGGGGGCGGCGGTGATTAACTACTGTCGAGCGCTCGTTGCAATTATTGCCGCCGCATTTGCGGGGCTTGCGCACGGAGAAACGATCGATCAAGTAATCAACCGCAGCTTAGCGGAACACCTCAGCAGGTTACGCAATGCAGAGCTTGCCGACGTCCCAAAGACGGTAGCGTCGTTTGTCAAGGTTCGCGACCACGTCGATAGCAACATGCTGATCATGGTCAAGGTCGTTCAAGGCCCACATAGTGAGCTCGCGTTTACCGATAGTCGTTCTGTTGTCATTCACGCTGTCGTCGAGCATTGGTCAGAAATAGAACGCCAGTTTGTCATTGCACACGAAGTCGGCCACATTGTTCTTCGCCACCGGCAGGCACGCCTCGCTCTGTATCAGAAGTACTACCCTGGTGAAGTGACGAAGGATGCCGTTGAGATCGTCAACAAGAACCCTGAGTTCAGTCGTGAGATGATGGAGCTATCGCATCGTGGTGAGTTTGAAGCGGATGTGTTTGCCGTCAAGACGCTGTGTGCGATGGGGTGGAAGAAGGACGAAGTGATCAACGCGTTCCTTGGGATGGCGCGTACGACGACAACTGCAACACATCCCTCGTCATTTAAGCGCGCACAAAACATGCGTAGCGTACAGGTGCAGGAGTAGCAACATGTGGAAGCAATTGATCGCAGCAATCGCGTTTGTCATCCCAACGACAGTGTTGGCGGACGAAATCGTAATTCATGGAGTTACGTGGCACGGAGCTCAGAAGTACGACGCGGTGTGCTCATCTGGCCCGTGTGACAGGTCATATAACGCAATCAACCCAGGCATCACCTACGTATACAGCAGCGGATTGATGATTGGTGCGTACTACAACTCATACTTCCGCACATCAGTATACGTTGCGTACCGCCATATGTTCAACGACAACGTCGGCGTATTTGGTGGATGGGCTTCTGGATATTCTGCGCGCGGAAGTGGTGGATTCGTTGGTGGTCTTGTTGCCAGAACGAACGACCTTGGTGGAGGATGGCGTGTCGGCGTTGCGGGTCAGCCGATCCAGTCGGATCAGCTCGATGCAGTCGTCTCCGTGTTCATCAGCAAGGATCTGAAATGATTGGTACAAACATTTGTGTGTGGGACGACTACGGTCAAACGCGCGTGTTCCCTGCCGAAACTGCAGCAGACATCGAGGCGATCATCGGTCGAATCATTGCAGCGACAAGTACCTGGGGGATTGAGCAAGACCACGAAGACCTGCGTAAGGTGTATACGCGTTTCTATACGGACATCAGCAAGTTGCGCCGGTTTGTTCGTGGATGGGTTGATCGCGTCGGCAGAGGACACGAGACATTCGAGCAGTTCGAATTCTCAACAATTCAGAGGGCATGATGAGGAAGTCACAGGAATCAAGTGAAGTTGACGCATGGACAAATCGCCAGCGAACGTTCGGCGACATTGCTCCCAGCAACGGTCGTACGCCGCGTGAAGTGAAGACGTCAATTGGACCAATCATCTGGGTTGGTGCAGTTATCATTGTTGCGGTGTGGGCTGCACAAGCGATCATCAGGAGCGCGTAATGGTTGACAAGTCTACGTGGAAAGAGCTCGTCCCATACGAATATACGCTTGAAGATAGCGAGCGCGCGCAGTGGTTGACGAGTGCAATTCGATCGGTTGCTCGTTCACTTCCTCCAATCAAGGTTGAGCTTGACCACATGTATGCATACCTCGGGCAGGGGCAGTTTATTCTGACGTGGGACGTCCTATCGTCGAACCGTCTGCACAACCAGCTTGGGCTGAAGTATCCACTCAATGTTGACTTCGAGCGCGACATTGAGCCAACAATCATTGCGATGGAGATCGCATATCGTCGCGGCAAGAGTGACGGCGAGGACGAGAAATGCAACGAGATTCGGAAGGCGCTCGGCGTGTAGCGTGGTGGCACCGCCTCCACAAATGGTGGATCCATCGTGGATTGATTGTTGTTGGTGATGACTACTACGGGTGGTCCGCTAAGTACAAGAACGATCGCAATTGGGTATGGGCAATGCGACGGGAGACGGCAATTCACGGAGCGATCGCCAGAAGGTACGAACGGAAACGATAAATAGCCCAACAACTTTGGAGCTATCTCATGCTAACACGTGAACTGTTTGAAATGGCAAAGCCTGCCGGTAAGTGCGACAAATGTGGCAAGGGTCCGATCAACAAGACGCACTACTGGTACAAGGGCGCTTGGAAATGCAAGGGCGGTGGCAAGCCTACTGAGGAAAAGAAGGCTGATGATAAGCCCGCCGACGACAAGACAGCAAACGCTGCAAGGAAGACATCGACAGCCGTCAAGGACAAAGAAGAAAAGAAGCCGCTGAAGACCGCTCGAGAGATTTTCGGTGGATCTGACCGTCCAGAGCCAAAGATGAGCCAATCAATGCGTGATGCAAACGAGAAGGCTGCAAACGAACGTCAAGCAAAGTTCATCGCCCTACTGAAGAAAGAGCGCGGAATCAAGGATGATGACGAATAACCCGTTGACATTGTCTGTCTGAAGGGTTACAGTCCTTGCATTGCACTAAGGACTGACAAATGACCCACAAGCACACCAAGCCGCACCCGAAGCGTGCACTGAAGCACCCAAAGAAAGCGGCAAAGCCGCAAGTGACACCTGCAACCGGAGCTGCAACGACTGCAGCCCAGTACTCACGCGCTATTGAGATCGCTGCATCTGCGTTCGACGCAAAGAAGATTGCGATCGCTCTTGCGAAGCACGATCCCGTCCTGTTTGTCAAGCTGTTCGAGCAGACAACGACCGTTGAGCCGTGGCATCGCGAGGTGATCACGCACCTGTACAAGGGCGAGATGGTCCAAGCGATCAAGATGATCCGCGTTGCCTCTGGCCTTGGCCTCAAGGAAGCGAAGGACGTTGCCGACACCGTTCGGTGGATGATGTCGACTTCTGGCTACATGCTGTCCGTCTCGAACCCGCAGTGCAAGCTGTCACCGGAACAGGACGAATGGGTCAAGAAGCTGTCGGCCGCTGCTCACAACATGCTGTAACGGAGGTCGTATGACTCCCCAACAAATGCGGACGATTGCTGCGAAGCTCGATCAGGGCACGCCGCTGACGTACGGCGAATCACTTGGCGTTCAGGCAATGCTTCGTGCCGCGGCGAATGCCGAAGATGCGACGTTCGACGCACTGAACATGAAACCGCAAGACCTCGTCGAGCACCTGTTCGACGGCGACCTGCTGTATGTGTTCGTCAAGTGGAGTGGTCACAACAAGCGGTGGCCAAACCGGTACGTTGCATCATCTGGTGACGTGTACGTGTTCCTCCACCAGGAAGTGATGCCGACCGATGCTGTCAGCAACTTTGCCGGTTACGCAAAGTATGAGCGCGCGTGACGACGAGCTGTTTGAGCGCAGCATTCAGCGCGACTTCGTTGACGCGTTTGCGGCGTTCAAGGTCGAGCTAGACCAGTTCCTTGCTGGGAAAGCAAAGAATCAGTACGTGTATGGCAACGATGTGATCACCGTGTACGCCCGCAAGGACGCAACGCACATGATCCAAGGCGTTCCAATGCGATGCTTTGACATTGCGACAATCACAATTCCGTCTCTCTATCAAGGGCGCGGATTTGGGATGCGTGTCGTTGACTACATCCACAGTATCAATCCGTTTCGGATAACGTACATCGAGAGCATCCTCAATGACGAGTTCTACCTCCGGTTGTGTGCTCGCAGCTGGAAAGATACTGGCAGCAAAACTGACCGCAATCTGTTCAAAGTGACCCCGTTGTCAAGGCAACAGAGCGGTAGTACATTGCACTCGTAAGTTCAACTCTCTGGAGATCACTCATGGTCGGTCGTCAATATTCGAAGCTGTTCGGCACGTCTGGCAAGATTCGCGGTGCGATTGCTGGATTCCTTCTCGTCGGCGGCGTCGTCAGCCTGTTCATTGGCTGGGGATGGATCGCTTTCCTTGCCGGCGGAGCCGCGGGGGTCGCTGTCGCCGCAAAGATGCCTGCGTAACGCGTTGTTGACCTTTTAGGATGGGCCGTATACAGTACGGCCCGTTACTATTTGAGAGCAACGAAAAATGTACAAAGTGTATTGGACGGAGGCGCTCGCACCAAGCGAGATGTTCCCGGCAATCAACGAGCAGCCGCGGAGCAAGGACTTCGATTCGAAAGACATGGTTGGCGCACTGAATCTGATGGAGTCACTCCGCCGTCGTCGCAAGGCAGGCGAGAACCTGTCATTCATTGGGATGGTTGCAGAAGATCCGAACAGCGTAGGCGAGCCAGGCGTTTCCGATAAATTGCCGGAGGGGTACGACTGGAAGAAACGGAGAATCTAATTGATCACGGCTAGCGAAGAGCGACTAACACTGTATGGGCAATGCCCAACAATCCGAGAAGCTGAGGAGTTCATCCAATTCAAGATGTTTGATGGGTGGAAAGTGCTCGTTCAGCCATTCCCCGTTGGGTTTCATCGCATTCCGATTCAGACACTTGGCGGTGTGACCGGTCACATCCCTGTTCCGTGTGAGTGGGGGTTTGTGTTGCACAAGTTCCATCTCGCAGAGTAAACTCGTACGATGACACGGAGAACAAGATGAAGCGCCACATCGTAACAGAACCAACCAAGCAGTACCTATCAAAGTACGACCTCGAAGGCAGTGAAGAGGATGTGATTCGTCGGATTCGCGAAGTGTTTGACCAAGCACGAATCCACTACAACGAGCCGACCGAGTTCTACCTCGACTGGTCTCCGCGTGAGTGGAGCGACGGCGAAGACCTGACCGTGTACGCAAAGCGCCCGGAGACTGATGCAGAACGCGCCAAGCGTCTTGCTGCATCGAAGGCGCAAAAGGCTGCTGCTGAGGCGCGCGAACGCAAGCTGCTTGCTGAACTGCAAGCAAAGTACGGCGACAAGTAACTACCACGTAGTGTAAAGGGCACACGGCAATGATAAAGCCGAAGTGGGGGCTCGACTCCTCCCGTGGTACGTTATGACACCAAAAACAACCTCCTTTGTAATCCAGCTTGCCGCAAGCGTAACGACACTGCTTGGTGTGTACTACGGGACGACGACCGTTGCGGGATCATCGTGGTACATTGCATCGCAGGTCCTGTGGTGGGCAATCATGGTCCGCGACAAGTTGTGGGGCCTCCTTCCGCTGAATATCGCAATGGCTGGAGTCCTTGCGTATAACCTGTCAAAAGCGATCTCCAGTTGACGGTCACCCTGAAATGTGTTACTGTACGGGCACATTTCAGGAGATTGACATGACGACCGTAATTCAACGAACGACACTCGCAACGGCGCTGTACGACTACATTCGCGAACGCGAAAAGGTAGAGCGGTCGTGGGGATACACCGGCGACAGTGCGTACGTTGCGTCGCTTCGGTCGTTCGTCGAAGCACTGCGAACCAATCAGCCAGTAGAGATCGTGGGGGTGTGTGATGAATGAGTACGACAAGCTCCGTGTTGCGCTCCGGTACTTCCTCCTTGGCCGTGAATACTACATGGCCGCCGATGCGCTTGAGTATGCGTCGACGTTCCACACGGGGTTTCGTAAGGACGGGGTGACGCCCGAGTTCCAGCACCAGATCGAGATCGCGCACTACATCCGTACGCTGCTGCCGTCGCTGATGTTCCCCGAGGACACAATTGCTGCCGTCCTTCTCCACGACGTTCCTGAAGACTACGGCGTCCCGCATGGCGAAATCTCGAATCGGTTCGGACCGAAGGTCGGACGTGCTGTGTTCCTGATGGACAAGAACAGCAACGCAAACTTTGCTGCGATTGGCGAAGATCCGATTGCGTCTGTCGCAAAGGGTGGCGACCGTGTCCACAACCTGCAAACGATGGTTGGTGTGTTCACGCGCGAAAAGCAACTGAAGTACATCGCAGAAGCACAGGACAAGTTCCTGCCGATGCTGAAGACCGCTCGCCGGATGTTCCCGAAGCAAGAGCTCGCGTACGAGAACATCAAGCATGTGATGAGCTCGCAGATTGAACTGCTTGAGGCACTCAATGCACCGTAGCATGTTTCCAATCGAGCGTCTTGAGATCGTCGAAGCGCTGATCCCACTCCTCCAGCACACGGATAACTGGGATCGGCGGTACGACGTTGAGGTGTACGTATCCAGGTGCCGTGCTGCCGGTTTCGCAACAACATCCGACCAGTACCGACTGTGTGCGGAGCGATTCCTTGCAGGTAAGCGAAAGATTACACCTCCCGGAACGAAGCGTCGCAAGCGCGATGCAAAGAAGATGCAGGAAGTGTTGAGCAACACGCCTGCGGAAATGATTGTTGCGGTTGAAGCAGTGATTGCTGAGCAACAAAAGGCTGTCACGCAGTATAAGAGCGGTGTTGACAAGGCACTCAATGCTCTTGTTGGCGGCGTGATGAAACGGTACAAGGCAGATCCAGCAATCATCCGCGAGCTGCTGATCAAGAAGATTGGTTAACCCTAATTAAGGGTAACAGCGTTGCGGAACAAAAATTCCGGGCGGACAACTTTTAACCTAACGGTGTTACAGATGATTGATGCGGTGATTCGACAAGTGTACGCTCGAATGTACGAGCAACAGTGGAAGCGCGATAATGTAGAGGAAATTCTACTTGCCAAAGCGTTGAACAATGCCAGACTCATTCCGTTCTATCGGAACCGTATAGGCGACGTAAAAATCGATCCTAGCACCGCTGTAGATGTGTTGCGGACTGTACCAACGCTCGATCGGTTCACGTACATGGACAACGCTGACGAGATCAACTCACTGCCTGTCGATCCAAGTGGCGGTCGTGTACACAAGAGTGCAACGAATGGGTCAACAGGAACGGCGCTGTGGTATCGAATGAATCAACGTGCTGGAATCGTCGACTCAATTGCGTCGCTGCTTGAAGCGGATGCACACAAGCGCGACTTCACGTACCGTTCGTTGGGAATCCAAACGCAACACGAACAGCAGGAATTCGATTCGTGGGGATTGCCGTTCACAGCTCTACGCAAGACGGGTCCTGCTGCCGAGCTGAACTGCCGCGTTCCTGTCGACAAACAGATTGACTGGATCATGCAATGGCGAGAGCCTTCGTATCTTCTCACGTATCCGAGCAATTTGCGTGAGATCAGCTACCGGATTCTCGAGCGAGGCTTGGCGCCGACGCACATCAAACAGTTGCGAACGCTTGGCGAAACTGTTGTCGATGAGACGCGCGATATTGTGCAACGTGCGTTTGGTGCTTCAATTGCCGACATTTACAGTACGCGGGAAGCGGGAGTAATCGCATTCCAATGTGAGATGGGAACGTATCACGTCCCTCCCGATGTTGGCTACGTTGAGTGTCTCGACGACAACGACAACCCCGTAGGCGTTGGCGAAATCGGGCGAGTGATCACAACGCCCCTTCAAAATGATGCAACGCCTCTGATCCGTTACGATCTTGGAGACCTTGCACGTGTCGGTACATGCACATGTGGCCGTGTAGGTCTCGCATTCTCGACGATTCTTGGGCGGCGTCGACATATGCTGACGTACCCCGATGGTTCTACGGCTCGGCCAACGTTCTTCGTCAAGCACTGGATGGATGTTGTTCCACTCGTACGGCAAGTTCAGCTAATCCAGCATACGCCAACGGAGATCACAGTGCATTACTATGCGAGTGCGCCGCTCACTGATCACGAGCGGAAAACACTAACGGAAAAGCTGCATCAGCAACTGTGGCATCCGTTTGAGCTGACGTACGTGCACCACGACCAACCAATCTACCAGTCGTCCCACAAGTGGGAAGACTTCATTTCGCACTGCTCACGATAGGAGCCACACATGCTAATCAAGCGCCGCTCACAGCTAACAGGCGTCGTACGCCAAATTGACCTTCCGGTTACAGAACAACAGCTCGTTGCATTCGCAGCTGGCGCTCTGGTTCAGGAAGCGTTCCCCCACTTGACACTCGACCAGCGAGAGTTCATCATGACGGGGATTACCGCCGAAGAATGGGACGAAGCGTTCTCAGAAATCGACGGTGAACTACTCGATGACAACAATGCGCCCGCTTTTTGAGGGAGTTGCTGCCCGCGCGTGATAAATACCCCCACAACATTACCCAAGGGTGGTATTATGCAATTCCTCAAAGAGCTACTGGACCTGTACAAACTCGTCGACTTGGAACAGGGTAAGAAGGACAACGGTCCACATCTCAAGATGACAAAGCTGTCGTCGTTCGTGACAGGTGATACGGTGCGTGAAGGTAAGGAAACAGTTAAGGTTGAAGTTCCAAAGCCACGGAACAAGCAACTGAATGACACTTTGAAGGGTCGCAAGGGTGGTCGTCACTATGACGCACGCTCCGACTACGTTCGCGCAAAGGAAAAGCACAAGGCCCGCAATATGATGGAGTCCGAGCTTGAGTCGGACGACAAATACTTCGAAGTTTCGTGGTACGTAGAGCACAAGAACCGCAGCGGTGAAGGCCCCGAAACGTACGATTGCAAGGACGATACGACCATCAAGGCTGCTTCGAAGGAAGAAGCAATCGCAAAGATCAAGGCGCGCGTCAAGGGAGCCACTAACTTCCGCGCCGTGCAAGTATCAAAACCATCATACGACGACTAAGATGAAGCTCAACGAAATCATGATCCCGGCCGTAGCAGAAGTCCTCACAGAGGGCAAGAAGAAGGCCAAGAAGAAGGTCCCCAACATGTACAGCGGCTTCCGCACACCCGTAGCAGTCGGTGGTGCTTGGGGTTGGGGCATGAATGGCGTGTACGCACCTGGTGACAACAGCACCGAAGGTGAGGGTGATGGTGGGGACGGCGGAGGCGGCGAGTAATCAGCGGACGGCACAATTCATAAAGTGCCACCGATGCATCAAACTGTCTGCTCCTGACTTTGAGCAGTGAGGGCACACAACGATGGGACGTTGTCCCTTGGGTTTTCTCATCTTTGCAATTGTGTCAGCACTGTGTTTGCGGCCACGGATACGGCTAATCCTCTTTTCAACGTGTTCGGGTGTTTGTGGTCCTCTGGGCTTTTGTGCGCTTGGCAGCGGCCCTCTCTTACCGCGCATAGCAGTTTTTGCAGCTTCCGATCGTGGAATGCCCTTCTTAGCTGCTGATATCTTTGCCCGTACCTCGTTGGACGGACTCCTATTGTTACCACCATGCTTCAAATTATAGCCACAGGGATACAACGTTTGGTGACTAATGATTAGTTGCTCTTCAAGGGTGTTGGCCTGGTCCAATGTAAGGTTCTCACAGAGCACTTCTGTCGTAAACGACTCCCATCCGTGTTGACGAATTGCGTTTCTCAGAGCTAAACACGACGAAGACGGTCTCTTGTGCTCCTCCGTCCGCTTAGAGAGATTTTTCGTTTGGCCGATGTAACTCTTTCCGCTTGTGGTGCATGTGTGCTTGTAGATTGCATATAGTTCAACCACGTTGACCCCTCAACAATTATATACTATCATACCATGAATCACACGCGGAGACCACCTTGAGACTGTACACCTTCACCAATTTCTACCTGTCGTCGATCCAACAAGGGATCCAGCCGGCACACTGCATCGCAGACATGTTCGTCAAGTACGCCGACGAATCGGAACAGCGAGCGATGCTGTTCGACTGGGCTGCAAACCACAAGACGATGATCTGCCTCAACGGCGGCAACGCTGCTGGGATCCGTGAACTGTACGACCAGCTCAGCGCGATCTGCGCAACCCTCCAACTGCCGTTTGGCAAGTTCCATGAAGACGACCAATCACTCGATGGCACAATGACGTGTTGCGGCGTGATCGTCCCCGAGTACATCTACGAGTTTGCCGCGGAGTTTCGCAAGAACCCTGACGACATTGGCGTCGGTGGTCTAACACAAACGGAGTTTGAGCTCGCAATGTTGCTCAATCATTTCGGTCTCGCTAAATAAGCTGATGGACCAAATCACTCTCACTGACACAGCCGTCACCAAGATCAAAGAGATCCTTGCGGAGGAGGGAGACCCCTCCGTCAAGCTGCGTGTCTTTGTTCAGGGTGGTGGCTGCTCCGGCTTCCAGTACGGATTCACACTGGACAACGTGCAAGCTGAAGATGACCTTGTGATTGAGGTGTCTGGTATCTCTGTGCTTGTTGATTCGATGAGCCTACAATACCTCGCGGGTGCAACCGTCAACTACATCGACGACCTAACAGGATCGCAGTTCCGAATTACGAACCCCAACGCCACTTCAACGTGCGGGTGCGGGAGTAGTTTCAGCGTTTGATGTGTACAACGCACGTTCCTTATTGACCTTCGGAACGTAACGCGGATTCCCCTTTGAAGGGTCCTTGCGTGCAGCGCGGTGCGTCGTTTCACCGACGTTGTATGCGTGCAGTGCTGCTTCCTTGCTCTTGAACTTCTTGAAGTACTTCTTCAGGATGTCTGCGCCAGTCTTGATCTGGCCATCAATCGTATCCAGCGTTCCGGGAGGGACGTCCCACACACCGGGCCGAACCTGCATCAGTCCGCGTGCCGGATCGCGCTTCAGTTGGGAAACTGCGTTTGGGTTGAATGAGCTCTCAACGCCAATTACAGCAAGGATGTCTTTGGCGGTAGGGAATACAGGGTCTGCGTATTTGTGAGCAGTGACAACAATCTCCCTGACAACTTCAGGATCGGTTCGATATTTTGCTGCAGCAGCGGCTGCAAGGCGGTCAATCTCAGCGCCCTTTCGGTGATCGACTGCGTGTTGTGCACGAGCGACCTTCTGCTCAGGAGATAGTTCAGGAGTGTGGGCTGTTTGCATTGTACCCAGCGATCCAGCAACAAGCGCAGCGGCAGCAATCGCACGCTGGAGTAGACCTTCGTCGAGTTGCTCAATGTCCTCGTAGATTTCTTGTAGCTTCATTGTTGATGGACCGGGTTGTGTGGTGTATAGTATTTACTACTTTTCACAACCCTGGAGCATACATGACAACAGTAACCGTTCCCGTCAACCTTTCCGACTTCGAGTGGGGCGTCCTCGTCGAAGCATTCCTTGCTGATCGTCTGCTTCCTGAGTCTCTGGAAGTGTTCCGCAACAAGCTCGCAGACGAGGGTACGATTGCGGAGGCGGTTTACGACGCAATCCGCAACGACGCTGCGAACCACGCACTGCTGACGGTGATGGCTGAGCATGACGAACAGCTCGCTCTGGACGGTGGGCTTGACCTCGAGTTCGATCCGGCACCTGTTCCTACGAAAAAGCAACGCATCTGGGTGACATTCCGAAAGGAAGGGATCCATCGATATCCTGCTGCTGCAACCGATCCGAAGCTGAAGACGGGTGACTGGGATGATGTCAGCTTCCTTGGTGTCGAGCACCGTCACATTTTCCACTTCCGCGTCACAATGGAAGTGTTCCACGATGATCGGGACGTTGAGTTCATTCAGTTCAAGCGGTGGCTTGAGCGACTGTATTCGGAAGGCACACTCGAACTGAATCACAAGTCGTGTGAAATGATCTCCGATGACCTGCACGCAAAGATCAGCGCGCGTTTCCCTGGTCGCTACATTGCAATCGAAGTGGCAGAGGATGGTGAAAACGGCTCGTTCACGGAGTACCCAGCATGATCCATTTCATCAAGCATGACGTCACAAAAACGACATTTGGTGTCGTTGCTCATGGCTGTAACTGCCAGGGTGTGATGGGGAGCGGCGTTGCGCTTGCAATCCGTCAACGGTGGCCTCAAGTGTACAAGCGCTACCAAGAGTTTGTGGCAGCATACCGCAAAGATCACCATCCCGACATGAGCGGTTTGCTTGGTACGCAGCAGATCATCAACGTCACGGAACCAGCAATGATGCAGAATTCGCTGTTCGTAGCGAACTTGTTCACGCAAGTGTTCTACGGTGGTGATGGCAAGAAATACGCAGATCTCGATGCGGTGACGCGCAGCTTGGAAACAACGCTTGCGTTCTGTAAGGGTTCTGCTCTGCCGTTGTACCTTCCACGTATTGGTTGTGGCCTTGGTGGCTTGTCGTGGGACAAGGAAGTTGGTCCTGCTTTGGCGGGATTGGTTGAGAAATACGATGTGGATGTCTACGTCTGCGACCTATGAAACCAATCCTCCTCCATCAGTACAAGGGATTCCTGATTCGCGTTGTCGACAACGGCAGCCGGTCGCACCCGTACGAATGGACGATTGATGGCCGCACGCCTTCGACGCGGAAGCTGATCAAGCGGTACCACACGGAAGGCGTGAGGCGAGTGCGCCAAACGCAATGGATGCGGAAGCTGCGCCCTCGGGAAACCGATCCCGTGATGCTGCAGTACTATCGCAAGGCTCGCCTCAATTCACGCGGCAAGCGTCTGTACGATCCGACGTCGATGCCAACAGCTCGGGGACGATGCAGTGCACTGGACTATGGCCGTGACGAGGTTGAGCACCTGCTTGAGCCGATCAAACCGTACCCATGGTTCAATCGTTGACTTGACACAATCAACCATATATACTGTGCTTGCTTTTGAACGAATAACAGTTCCAGTCCTGACAATGACTGGATGGTGGACCCGTCGACCGTAAGGTTGGCCCCAAAAGTTCTCGTACTCAACTCGCAGTCTGACGTACGGTCCTATAATGACTGTGGTGTAATGCGCGGCACATAAAGGTGAGGTGGCTTCTCACACATTCGCGCAGGCCAATGGGGGTGTAGCTCACCTGGGAGAGCGTCTGATTTGCATTCAGAAGGTAGCGGGTTCGAGTCCTGTCACCTCCACAAAGCCACATTGTGGCATAGACTGACGAAAGTTAGTTGCTGTTTGATCGCCGAAGTGACGTACGCATATGACCGGGGTGTGTACGGATGACGTTCAAGCAGTCAGGCTCGGTTGATCAGTGTTGGACAAAATACGTGCTCTTGCCCCAACACTTACAGAGATCGCATAGAATGCAGAGATCGCGCACGTAACGCACTCTGTAGACCACTAGCGAAAGTCGTGGAGTCGATGGTTGCGGTGCAATCCCGTAGCAAAAACTGTACTGTATGCTGCCAAACGTCAACGAACTAACAAGAAACGTAGCAGAGAACTCGAAGCTGATGTCCGAGCTTCTGGTTCAAATGCGACTGTTGAATGAGAATGTGGTCCTGTTGACCAAAGCGATTGCTGAACAGAAGAAGCCAGGTACAAACAGTACTGGTCCTCGTTGACATCAGGTTCAAACTAGGATACAGTGCAAAACATCGGAGTGTAGCGCAGTCTGGTAGCGCAACTGCTTTGGGAGCAGTGGGTCGGGGGTTCGAATCCCTCCTCTCCGACCATCTTCATAGACGACTTCAGAAGGATTGACATGAAACGTAACATCTGGATCGGCATTCTCGTAGCTGTTATTGCCCTTCCGATCTGGATTGGTATTGCGTACCTCACTCAACCAACGAAGAGTTCATCCGCTTCGACACAGAAGCCAATCGCAATTGCACCCGCAGGACCTTCGTCCGAATTCCTCCTTATGTGTTCCGGCAAAGAGCCGACCGCTGAGCAAACAAACTCGGCTGTTGAGATCTGTGCCGCTCGCGTTCGTGGGTTTGCTGACGGTCATTCAATGACGATGCGGATCCACGAAGCGAAGATCAGCGCCAACCCGTTGTGGTGCGTTGACCAGAACTTGTCCGACGGCTCAGTTCTTGCAACCGTCCTCCGCTGGACGGACGAAAATCCAGACCGGTTCTGGACGATCGCCAAGGACGCCAATGTGCCGACAGCAACTCTGATGGTTGTTGTTGCTGCACTCCACAACAAATTCCCCTGTGAGTCAAAATGAGCGAGTTGAAAACCACCAACGTACCGCCACGTCGGGTAATCGAGAGCCACACCGTCTATGAGGCGGTCAACATGGCCGATCCGTCCGATAGGTTCCGCGTCGTCGCCGATACGGAGATGCATGCGAAGATCGAGCTGCTTGACAAGCTGGGGTACGACATCGAGGTTGCCGATGATGCAAATCGCGAGCTGTACCTTCGCGACGTTGAGACTGGTGAGCGTCAAGCACGCCTCAAGTCGGTTACGATTGATGGAGCTCTTGACGAGGTCCTCCGTGCTGCAAAGTGGCGGATCCAAGAGCCAACCGAAATGATTGGTGGCGCGCTGTCGTCGGGATTTGGAGAAGTCGATGACGATTGAAGCGTTTGTTCGCTCGGCGTCGTACACGCGTCTGTATGAATATGCATGCGTCGAGCAAGATCCGATTCTCAAAGCCTTGCTTGATCTCGCACGGTACCGGCCCAACAACTGGGAATCGGTCGATCAGTTTCTTGTTGACGTTGCGATCGGATTGTCTGCTGCTCGTAAGGGAGCAGTAGATGCAGCGGTTGAGATCGCAAGTCGACAGCCGCCGGGGTACATCATTCCGTGCGCAACCTGCAACAATACACCAACCTGGATATAGGAGACACATATGAAGTTCACACTGCGCCAAGCCCACAAGCTGGTCGAAAAGATTACCGCCCGCATCGCCACGCTGAACATCAGCCCGACGCGCGAAGTCAACGTGTGGCAGGCGGACGAAACGTCGTTCGAGACACTGCAGGCGGATTTCGACAAGAGCCTTTCGCGCCAGATGTCGCTGGTTGCTGCGCGGTACTTTATCCGTGAGCAGATTGGCGTTGCCAATCGCGCGGAAGTTGATAGTCTCGTTGCGCAACGCAAGTTCCTGCTCGACCAGATTGGTACGCTGCGCGCAGTCGTTGCCGACGTTCGCGCGCACGCAATCACATCACCCGATGCGCTCGCGGAGAAGGCCAAGGCGACAATCGCTGCAGCAACCGCCGGCGCGTCTCGTGGCTACGGCGATGACACCGTGACGGTCTGCCTGATCGACGATGAGGCACTCACTGTGTACAACAAGAAGATCGATGCCCTTCAACTGAAGGTCGAATCGATCGAAGACCAGCTGACAAGCGCGAATGCAAATCGCGACAGCTGTGTCATCGTGAGCGATGCCGTTTTGGCAGTGCTCAAGGAAGAAGGAATCGTGACGTAATCTGTGTAGAGGGGGCGTGGAGAGTAGCGTTGATGGGCTGGATTGATCTTTATGATCAGCAAGCTCAGCTTGAGCAACACTCCTAATGGACACGGCTGTTTGTGTGTGGGTCAGTAGCGCTTTTGTTTTGTAACCATTGTTGGATTCCCACCCACGCGTCCAGAGCCTCTACTTGTTGGAATGTCTCGTTGTTGGAATGTATCGCATCCATGCTTCGTTGACCTTTCTTCACGTCTCCTCTATCGTATAAGTACAACAATAACGAGAAGGATATACGATGTCACTGATTGCTGTTTCTGGTTCGCAAGGAACCGGGAAGTCGACACTGATTGATGCTCTCAAGTACCCATCAATCACCCGCAAGACCTCACGGTCTATCTTGTCTGACTGGGGTGTTACTCTGTCGCAAGTGAACAACGACCGTGATCTAACAGTCCGATTTCAGGACGAAATTCTCACACGCAAACTCGAAGACGAAGCTGCAGCTGTGCAGTCCGATCAACAGTTCATTACCGAGCGCACATACGCAGACCTGTTCGTATATGCGCTCGTTGCCATTGGCAAGGACAACGAGTACAGCGACTGGCTCGATGGGTACTATGAGCGATGCAAGGAGGCGCAGCGCAGTTACTCGCGTGTGTTCTACCTGACTGCTGGACACTTCAAGCCAGTCAACGACGGTGTTCGTGCGATCAATGAGCACTACAGTCGAATGGTTGACTTGACGATGTACGAATACACGTGTAGAATGTCGCCCACAGTGACACCAATTCATACAGCAAACCTAGACCTGCGGGTGCAGATCGTCAAAGATGCAATCAACGGGCGTCCGAATCCAGAACTACAATAAGGGAGAATCCTCACATGACAGAAAAGCAAGAAGGTATGTACCTGGGACAAGCCCGTGGCCGCCGATTCCGTTTCAACGACTATTCCCAGCACATGCCGCATCTCAAGTTTGAGTACGACTCAGACTACTACCCCGATGATGCAGACCTTCCTGATCCACAGATCGACCCATTCATTCCCGGCTCTCGAGCCCAGCTCGATAAGGTAGGCGTCAACGGCGTTCACCTTCCGATCAAGTTCCTCCGTCGTGACGGTACTGTCCAAGAACTTCAAGCCGAAGCATCACTGTATGGTTCGCTCGACAATCCCAACGCGAAGGGTCTGAATCTGTCGCGGTTTCCGATCGTGATGCACGAAGAGATTGCTGGACATCTGTCGATTGAGGCACTGAAGGGTGTGCTGACGCGTCTGCAATCGAAACAGGGAAGCAATCACACGTATTGCAAGCTGCGGTTCAAGTATCCGTGGGTGCAGGAGGCTCTCCGCACACGCCAAGAGCTTCGTCTACAAGACTACCCAAGCGTTGAGGCTCTCAAGGCAGATCCCGACTTCTTCATGGAAGTTGAGGGTGTGTACCTCAGCAAGAAGAAGGCGATCGGCCACATCTTCTACGACTGCGTTCTTGAAGCACAGCTGCATGGTGGTGCGTATGTGTTCTTCCTGACGGTCAACTACGTGTATTCATCAACTTGCCCGTGTTCGTTTGAGCTCGCACAGGACGCAACGCTGAAGCGCGGACAGGCTGCAAACGGCCACAGCCAGCGGTCAATCGGCAAGATCACCGTCCAGTTTGATCCTGATAAACACATCGTGTATATCGAGGACATCATTGAGATGGCACGACGCCAGATTCCGACGGAAGTCGTGATTATCTGCAAGCGTCGCGATGAGCAAGCGTTTGCGGAGCTGAATGGCTCGAACCTGCTGTTCACGGAAGATGCCTCGCGTCTCCTGTACCAAGGGCTCGACGAGATGTATGACGCTGGCAAGATCAGCGACTTCTGCGTCGTGACCGAACACATTGAATCTCTCCACCCATGGAGCGCCACGGCTGTTGTCAGCAAGGGCATTCCCGGTGGCCTACGCTAAGGAACTACGATGACAACAAACGTGATCATTCTCAACCAAGGGCCGCGTCCCGTCGAGGTTGATGTACTGCAGGTCGGGATCGACGGCGTCAAGTCGATCGTCCAGCGAATTCCGCTGGAACCGAACAAGTTCAGCACACCGGTCTGCCTGTACAAGGGTCAGACAATCGAAGTCGTTGAGGTCGATAGAGAGCTCAGCTAATCTCCGAGCTACACACAAAAAGGCGCTACGGCGCCTTTTTTCGTTTGCGATAAATACCCCACACACCAGTATTCAAGGGGTAACGAATGAAATTCTTGCAAGAGGTTATGGTTGACGTCCGACGTCTGGATCGCGAAGAGGAGCCAGAACTCGATTTGGAACTCGATCTAGACGCTGATATCGACCTGGACAGCGAGGAAAATCCCGATGCGGAGCTGACTCTTGACATTGATGATGAGACAGACCCCGAGGCAGATCCTGAAGCGACGACTGAAGAGCCTGCGGGCGGATTTGATGGACCGGAGCCTGACTTCGACGGTCCTGACTTGTCGGGCGGCTCGTCTGGTGGGTTTAGTGGAGGCGATGCGGCGGATGGCGAGGGCGACCTGTCACTCGACGTTGAAGGTGATCCTGAGCAAGACGGCGACCAGTTTGATGGAATTGCACAGGATGCAACTGAAGACCCAAATCGTCAGGGTCTGATTCGTACAGTCAAGAACGCTCACCTTGTATACAAGCGTGAAACTGAAGAAGGCACGTACGAAGAACTGTGGCTGTATAACGTATCCGATTTCCGTACGGAGCTGAGCACTAAGAAGGCGATCCTAGCAGGAACAGACATTCCTACAAACAAGACGCGTTCTCCCGACGGCAGTCAAACGTATACGACGTGGGCTGCCGGCAATGCCGAGATGTTGCTGATCCGTGGTTTGCCAAACTGATGTTGACATTTAGTGGGCAACCCACTAATATGCCACCAGGGCACACAATAAGGAGAACAATATGTCGCCGTTCAACCATCAAGTTGACGAAGCCACATCCACGCGCTTGGCGCAGTGGAAAGGTGCAGTTGACCTCGAGCTACAGGACCTGATCAAGCAGGCGTCGGAGATTCGCGCAAACATTGCGAACGCAAAGACGCAGTTCAAGCGCCAGTACTACAAGAAGAAGTTCAAGAAGATCCAGCCGCGCGTGCTCCAAATGGTTGCTGCAATGCAACGTATTGAGGCACAGCAAGCTGAACACACAAAAGCTACCCAGGCAGTCGAAGCAAATGAACTTGCACCAGCATAATCCAGTTCGGTGGGCAGAGGTGGTAATTGCAGCAGAAGCTGCGAAAGAGCCCTTTGAGGATGTGACGATCGTTACCGCAAGAAGTTGCTTTGCTGACCTAGCACTCCAAGCTGCTGCGGATCTTGTGTACAAGGAAGGTCATGCACTGACAGACGACAAGGTCAAAGCGATTGCTCAAACGTTGATTGCCTCGCACAAGATTTGCGTGCAGGAACACGTCAAGATCAATGAGGATGGGATCACCGTTTGTCTCAACGTCGTCGATACGCAGGACGAATTTGTTATGTGGCGAGCGCTTGATCTGCTTGCCGACGCACTCGATAAGCTGGACGGCAAGACAGGCGTTGTTGTATACGGCGAAGAGCTGCGGTTTACGCTAGGCGAAGTCCCGTGGCTGGTTGTGAGTTCGTCGCAATCATCTGCTCTTTCGTGACGATTTCAAGCACCATTTGCAGGTGATACACAATCTCCCACACGTTCGGAACTAGTCGCTGACTTGCGTAGTCGCGATACGGCGAAGACAGAGCGTCGACGATCTTCTTGATCTCGACGCTTTTTTCTTGGTCGTACCAGAACAGCTTGATGATGTCAAATCGTTCGCGCTCCCAACGCTCCTTCATCGCAGACAGGCCACCAGGTTCAATTCCGACGAGAACGATGTTCTGAGGTGTGTCTTGCTCGTGAATCAGATAGTACACGTGTGTCTTTGCAGCTTCCTTCTTCGCTTCGATCGCCTGAATTGGACGATTGCCGAGCCAATGGCCCCAGCTGCGCCACTCATCATAGACGAGGTCAGGACGTGCAGGAATGTCTTTCGGTAGGTTGTTGTCGATTCGACACCAGTCCATCCACTCTTGCTGCGACTTCAGGCCAAGTGAGTGTGTGAACGTTGTTGCTTCGGTGATCGGACGCCACTTCGTGCCAATTTTCTCGTTGAACTTGTTGTCTGTGCCAAGGAAGTCATTCCATGACGTCCACTCATCCTTGTACACGCGGTACGGGAAGCGAGGGATTGCCTTGGGCTTGTTGCGGTCCCACCACTCAAAGAACTTCCCACGGGATGGAATCATCTCCCCGCGGATAAAGTCTCGTGCTTCACTCCACGGGATGTAATTCTCGTTCTTAGGCCGGCCGCGCTTCTTCTTCGCTTTTGGCTCGACGACCTCTTCGTCGTCAAACGGCTCGTGCAAATCGCTCATAGTCTGTTTCCTTTGCTGCTGTTTTCACTGCGAGTTAGGACCTGTAGGTTATACTCAACGTGAAGGCCGCAAACTGTTTCACCGTTTAGTGGAATAGTATGGTCTACCGTGTATTCGATACCTGTTTCTTTTGTGCGTTGCGCAGCTTCCGTATAGATTTGTTGAATCTTTTCGTGATTAGCCCAGGAAGGGGTTGCTTGGAGCTTTGCTGCTCTGTAGGAAGCGGCATTCTTCGTTAACTTGTCGAGGTTATCTCGCCTCCATTGAACTGCATATTCAGCAAACGCTTCTTTGTTTCGCTCGCGCCACTGTTTGTTCAATAGTGATGCTCGCTCCTTATGTTCATGATGCCACTTTGTGCCAACAACCTTATGACGGTTTCTAGCAGCAATTTGTCGCTTCTGTCGCTGAGTTGGATCTTCTTTGTATACTTCATGGTACCGCTGCAGCTGTGTTATATTGACACACGTAACACAGTTGCCGTTGGAGGTTGTTCTTTCTGCAACGTGTCCGTGTTTGCATGGCTTACCTGTGAAATAGTATTTGAGCCCTTTTGCTTTAGCTTCACTTCTTTGAAGCAAGTTCAAACCGTTCATTAACAACCTTCCAGTTCACAACGTTCCACCACGCCTTGACGTAACCCATACGATCAGCTGGATACTGTAAATAATACGAATGCTCCCACACATCGCACGTCAGCAGTGGGACACTTCCCTTGTCAGTCATTGGACTGCCAGCGTTTGGTGTGCCCTTGATCGCAAGAGTGCCATCTTTGTATACCAGCCACGCCCAACCTGACCCAAATTGCTTCGTTGCTTTGTCTTCGAACAGCTTGACGAAGTTGTCGTAGCTGTCGAATGCATCGTCAATTGCGGCTAGGAGCTTGTCTGACGGCTTGCCAGACTTAGAAGCAGGCGTCAGACAGTCCCAGTAAAAGGCATGATTCCACGCCTGGCTGACGTTGTTGAATAGGACTGTATCCATTCGAAGAAGAGTGTCCTTCGAGATCACTTCGTCAAGCGTCTTGTTCTCGTACACTGTTCCCTTAGCCAGAGTATTGGCCGTCTCGAAGTACTTCTTCGTGTGCTTGCCGTAGTGGAATTTGATTGTATCAGCAGAGATGTGCGGCTCTAGATCTGATTCACCAAACTTCAGCGGAGGGAGTTCAAATGCCATGGTGTTGTTCCTTTGGCAGTATTTACCGGGTCAATTGCGGCTGTAACCATTAGCCTTTTCCCTATGACCCCGTACTAAATAGGCCCACATAGGAGATACCATATGGCGCCGAAGAAGTCAACTGTCAAAGCAAAGCCTGTCACAAAACCGCGTCTTGTGGCGGCTGAACCGAAGAAGACTTCGGTCCCTCTGATCATTGAGCCTCACCCCAAAGACTACAGCGGATTCCCGTTCATCACCCTGATTCAATATCGCAAGGCTCCTATGCTTGTCATCGTTGACAATGCCGATGAGGAGGCAATTCGTGCGTATGTGCTCGATCTGTGTGGACCCGAGCAGATTGACGAAGAGGCGGTGATTCTAACGGCTACGGAGTGGTACAATACAAACCGCGCTAACTTCCCGATCTCGATTGAGTTCTCACGTCGGGGGATGACCCCTTACACGTCACGGATCTACCGTGCGCTGAACGTCGAGTTTGTGTCACGGATCATCGGACCTGTGCCGAAGTACCCGATGGGAACCGTCAAGAGCATCAAACGTCGTCGCCGTAAGCCGATTCCTGCAGGAATTGAGATCGACAAGAGCAACGTAATTTCAGTGGAGGAGTTCTTTCAGTAGTGCGAAAGACTCTAGCGACAAGCCGCCTCCCGGCGGTGCTGGTTGCTGCTGAGGTGGACCGCCGGCGTTGTCAGCATCGGGCTTACCCATAGGATCGGTGTAAGCGAGCTTCTGACCGAGCTCGGTCAGCTGTCCACCCTCATCAACGACGTTTTCTTCCCGAGCAATCTGCTGACCTTTGTCGGTCAGTGCCGCCTCATTGTCAGCAAACGTGATCACACCAAGCTTCATCAGCATGTTGCGTGCCGCAACAAGGTTTGCGTTCTTGGAGATTTCCTCTGCAGCAACGGTTGGCGTGGGTGCTGCTGCAATCTTTGCAAGCACACGCTTTTGGTTTTCTGTCGGGTGGACAGCACTCATGATACGCATCAGAAACTCCTTGGGTAGCTGCGTATTTATAGCGAGCCGCGCGCGATAAGGTGCAATTGCAGGACGATTGTCAGGGCGTAGGAGATTGCGTGTGATCGCTTGAACGCATATCCATCCTCCGTCTTGCGATACAGCTCTTTGCGAACGGCGTCCTTGTTGCGAGGGTACTGATCGATCAGGTGCCGCTTTCCAGGCCGGATCAACGCAATGCAATCTGCCAGCTCCTGCACAGTCTGTGGCTTAATCTTTAAGATCAGGGCATGATGCTTGCTGATTTGGAACAGCTTGGCAACGACCTCAGGATCATGAAGTAGAGACCAGTCTGGCTCTACTGTCAACAAGCGACGGATCTCATCCTTGCTCTTGAAGTTGTCAAGTGTTGATAGGTGGAGGAAGTCGATCTTGAAGTACCCGAGAGCTTCCGCTTCTTCGTATGGAATGGCCGCCAAGTCGGTGTATTTGTCGACGGGAATTGCCTGGAAGTAGTGGCCGCAGGGATGTTTAACGAGGTCATTGTTCTTGACCATGGACGCAGCAACAGCCTGCCGCATAATTCGGCGAGGGTCGAACGTCGTTTGAAAGTCGATATCAATGTCCATTGCGACACGATACCGACTTTCAGATCAAAGATCAAGGTCCAGCGTCGCGCCAAGCACCGCCAGAGTAGAAGTACAGCTTGTTGTTCGTGCTGTCAACAACGATTGGCGCCATTCCAGTCACAGCCACAGGCGTGCCCGTTGGTGTACCTGCACATGTAGGCACATAGATGAATCCAGCCGTTGCGGTGGTTGCAAGCGAAGGTGTTCCAACCTTAGCGTTACCGGCAGTCGTTGTTCCCGTACCGCCAATCACCGTAACGTCGCCACCGGCGCCGGCTGTACCATCACCACCGCGAATGATTGCTGCACCACCGGCGTCGCCACCACCGCCTGCAACTTGTGCTTCACCACCATTAAACGTTGCTGTGACGGACAAGCCGCCCTTGAGAATGACGTTACCACCATCAGCCGTGGTACTCTCACCACCCTCGATCGTAACGGTGCCGTTGGCAGTGTCGCCACTGCCGCCAAGAATAACAACGTTTCCAGCGGCACCATTGGTAGATGTACCACCTGTAATTTCAACGTCACCACCCGCACCAGATGTAGCGCCACCTTCGCCACCTACGAGAATAAGAGCGCCACCGGCGTTTGTAGTGCCACCAGCGCCTGCACGGACCGTGACTGGCGTTCCGACAGCGGCTGCAATATCCTTACCTTGAATTACGAGACCGTTTGCGCTGCCGTTACCACCAATTAGGTTGACTGGTACAGTTTGTGCATCTCCAAACTTGAGTGTGCTGGCGCTGACGGAAATCTCCGTTTCAGTTACACGGAAGGATTCGATCTTTGGGTTCGTTCCGTCATACCAGTCAAAGACAAACGGACGATATAGACCTGTTCCGCGCTTCTGAACGCGGATGCCGTGTTGAACTTCACCGCCAGTGTTATAGCCGTTGTTGTATACGTCGATGAATTCAGCATTGCCGCTGGTATCTTCACGTACAAGTGCTAGTGTCGCTTCTCGATCACCAACAAGAACGTCAGCTTGAGGCGGTGCCCAGACCTGCCAAATTGTGTAGTCTTGGGTGTAGTTACGAGCAATGAAGAAGTCCGTGCCGCCCTTGTAGATTGCATTTTGTTGCGCACTTCCAAGCTGGAGAGCACCGTAGATGTTGATGTCAAAGTGCGTTCGAACGTAGTATGCACCAGGAGAACCACCCGTGATCAGTTGGTTCGTACCAACAACAAGACCGTTGGCGGGTAGCGACAACAGACCCGTGCCGTCTGTTGTCATTACTTTGTTGTTGCCTGGGGCCGTATCGAGAGCGTCGA
>ERZ1066116.107-NODE-107-length-47879-cov-13.339808_pt1 | contig 47879 bp, 42 predicted proteins | sample MGYA00382763_ERZ1066116 | MGnify/ENA primary metagenome ERZ1066116 (study PRJEB33369, sample SAMEA5778346) | biofilm metagenome | biome: Industrial cooling water; feature: Water cooling tower basin; material: Biofilm | place: United Arab Emirates | collected...
GTTAGGAACACCCCGGAATGGCACAAAGAACAAAACGCCATTTATGAGCGTAGACGAGAGGTGATTTGGGAAATAATGGACTATGTAGGTTCTGTATACAATAAACAACAAGTAGGCATGTTCATGTGGGGTCGCATTCCGTCTCGCTTTAAGACCTCAGAAGAGTTTACAGAGCATTATTTACAAAAAGCGCATGTTTTCATGACTCCTGGATTCATCTTTGGGTCAAATGGGGAGGGCTATTTGAGAATATCAGTCTGCACCACAGAAGAAAGGCTTAAAGAAGCGCTAAAGCGCATTAAAGAAGTAGGTTGATAGTGAAGCGATTTTCTATAAAAAATAAACTTTTTGATAGAACTGCTAAAAATATTGGCAGGGTTTATTGCCGGTTTGGCGTTTGTGTTTAGTATTTATTTTACTAAAGCCCAATTAAGTCCCGCTGAGGAAATACTGTTTTTAGCTACATTAATTTTTCTTATTGTATTTATATTTGCATTTACTGCCTTGATTTTATACATTTGGGCTTTGATTAGGAATAAAAATGAATGATTTAGCACACATGTTGGCAACAGACGAAGGCAAATTATTTGCTTTATACTTAGTTGGTATATTATTTTTACTAGCTATTTTGTCTATTCCAACTATGATTGTTGTTGATTTATTCCAATCAAGAAACAAAGCTTATGCCAGATAAGGTGCTATATACTCTTTTTACTTTTTTCTTCTTTCGATTTTGGCCCCAAAAGGCCGGTTAATATTTATTTGCCTTTTCGCAAGGCATACATTTTAGCAATTTTATATCCCATTTTATCAATTTAAAATCATATCTTTGGCAAATTTTCTCCAATTGGCTTGGCTTAAATTTGTTTAAATGGGGTTGTTTAGCGCAACCAATAAACATTAAATACTAAATTTCTTAAAAACGAATACACATAGATTACTAAAATGAAAATAGATTTGAACTTAGAGCCCGTAGAAAATTGGGGCTACAATTTAAAGGCTCCAATATTGATTTCGGGCCCATGTAGTGCAGAGAGTGCAGAACAAGTGATGGAAACGGTGAAAGGCATAGCCAAATATTATCCTCAAGTTTCTATCATCCGTGCCGGAATATGGAAACCACGTACCAGACCGGGTACCTTTGAAGGAATAGGCATGGAAGGACTTTCTTGGCTTACAGATGCAGGAAAAGCCGTGGGAAAACCTGTAGCTACAGAAATAGCCAATGCACAACATGCAGAACAAGCATTGAAAGCTGGTGTAAATATCCTATGGATAGGTGCTAGAACTACAGTAAACCCTTTTGGAATGCAAGAGATTGCAGATGCGCTGAAAGGTGTGGATATTCCTGTATTTGTAAAAAATCCTATCAACCCCGATTTAGAACTATGGATTGGTGGTTTGGAGCGCTTAAATAAAGCAGGAATCACCAAATTGGGCGCTATTCACAGAGGATTTTCAACTACCATCAAATCTGAATACAGAAACAAACCTACTTGGGAGCTTGCTCTTGAACTAAGAAGAAGAATCCCTGCACTGCCTATGATTTGTGACCCATCGCACATTTGCGGCACTCGTGAATATATACAGCAAGTGGCTCAAAAGGCTATGGATTTAGATTATGATGGTTTGATGATAGAAGCCCACAGAGACCCATCTGTAGCGCTTTCTGATGCCAAGCAGCAAGTTACGCCCGATGAATTGGGTCGTATCATGAATGGTTTGGTGGTGAGAGACAGAACTACTTCTGACCCGTTTGTGCTTAACAAATTGGAAGAATTGCGCGACACCATTGATAGTATCGACAAAGATTTGCTAAATCTTATCGCTAAGCGTATGGAAATAGCCAAAGAAATAGGTCAGTACAAAAAAGATAATAACATCACTATTTTGCAATCGGGTCGATGGCAAGAGATTGTTGAGCAAAGTGTGAACGAAGGCAAGAAAAAAGGCCTTTCACAAGAGTTTGTTGAAAACTACCTTCAGTCAATACACGGTGAGTCTATCAGAATCCAAAATGAGATAATGAACACTGCCGATGCAGTTTAATAAAGATCGCATTATATAGCAACAAAAAATCCCGCACAAGCGGGATTTTTTGTTGTATACCTACAATATATAGATTTATTAGGAATATTTTTTAATGAGAGAGTCTATGATTTTGTCTTTTCTAAGCAATAAAAGTGTGTTTCGTACATTGCTGAAATTAGATAAAAAGAATATGAAGCCAATGTAGGTAACCAGCGACTCCAACAGCAAATAAAATTCAGCCAAAGTACCGGCAGGGCTCACATTGATAGCACCCAAAAAAGTAAAAAATGCAGTGCTGAGAAAAAACATTTCAAATATCATTTTATTGGTACTTATGTTGGCGTCAAATCCTTCAAAACTGGTTTTGTCAAATAAATAAATACAAACAAAATCGGAACAAAAGCTCAAAATGAATAAAATAATAGCCAAAAAAATGTAGACCAAATAAACGGTGTATTCCACTCCGTTGATCACATGATAAAATATAGACCGCAAAGCCAGCCTTACTATGACAAAAAGTTTGACCGCAGTAAATGAAAGCAAAAGCGGGATTTGTACAATTCTAAGAGTAAATGCTTGAATTAAAAAGTATTCTGCTGCAGACAACATCAACACGAGGCCCAAAGCCAAGAGCATTCGATAAAAATATCGTTCGGTTTTAAATGTTAGAGCCATCTTCTATAATCAAATTTTCATCTTTCTTTGAAAAAGATTCGCGCAGCGAAGTAAAGTCTGAAAGCATAAAAATAAGCGACACAAAGGCAATGATACCCTCGCTCATCACCAAAATTTCAGAATATGTAGATGCCGGAGAAATATCGGCCACTCCCAAGTTTGTAAACAAAAGTAAACTCAAGTAAAACATCTTAAAAAACACCTCAAATTCGTTCGTAATGCCCTCCATGCCATCAAATGAATCGGGGGCAAGCAGTTGGAGTGCAAAAAAATCTGAACCGTAAGAAGCTGTGATTATGATGGCTATAAATGAAACATAAAGCAAATATTGATGATAGGCAGTGCCTTTTTTTACTATCCCAATGATACTTTTAAAGCTTTGGGTAATGATATACCCTATTTTTAATATCATACAAAGGATGATGATTGAAAAAGAAAAAAGTATTGAGTCATTTGATTTCACTACCCAATACTCTACCAAAAGACACAGAATGACGATAAAAGTAGCGTATAAAATTTCTAATTGACGCATATCTTGTTTTGCTTAATATATTGTTTGTTTCAAATTCTCTATTTCTTGCCCCATTTCAAAAATCACGTTTCTTAGAGTTTCAATTTCCTTTTTTTGCTCTTCAATTTTCGATTCGCCCAAAGTTCTTTGAAATCTGTTGATGAAAATGAGGCTAAAAACAATAAGCACTATGATGATAGCAAAAATCGACACCCTGCGGATGATTTTTTCGTTTTCCGACACAGCTTTTTGCTTGTCGGCTTCGGCTGCCTTTTTTTCCGATTCGTTTTTTATCAATCTCAATATCACTTCTTGTTTTGAAAGTGTGTCATACAGGTGTGAAATCTGCGCTTGTTCATAGCTGAGTTCTTCTTGTTTTTTAAGCAGTTCTATCTCCTTGTTTTTTTTGTCAATTTCCAATTCCTTGTTTCTAATTTCCTGCTCAAAAGCTTTTTGCTCTGCTTTTTCTACTTTTGATTTGCTCAGTAAATCATGGATGCTTCTATAATAATTAAAATAATAAAGTGATTTTTCGGTGTTGCCCGCTTTTTCGTAAGTTTCAGAAAGCATTCCGTAGCAGAGTCTTATCTGTTCCAAGTCATTGAGTTCTTTGGCATATACCAAGGCCTCTTCCAAATTTTGGATAGATCTATCCCATTGCTTCAAATTATTAAGCACCACCGACAAATTGATGAGTGTAGCTATCATCCCTATTTTCTCTTTGGTTTTGCGCCTGTAGTCAAGGCATTTTGAGAAATATTTCAGCGAGTTTTCATAGTCGGCTTTGTCGGAATAGAGCATGGCAACATTGTTGTATATCATGCTCATGCCACTTTCATTGTCTAGCTTATCGTTGAGCGAAACAGAGCGTAAAAAAAGCTCTAAAGCGGCATCATATTGAAAATTTTCCCAATAAATAGTGCCAGCCATGTTCAAATAGCGAGTAGCTTCTTTGAAATCGGATGCTTTTTCAAATTCACTGGATTTTTGAAGATATATTTTTATATTTTCTGCTTGAAAAGCAGTAAGTGGAATTGGGTCTTTTATTTTACCACTTGGGGTTTGGGAGTTGACTTTTGAAATCAAACACAGAGTGAAAAAAAGCCACCATGAGATAAAATATATAGTTTTATGCGCCACAAAAACGGAATATCAAAGCTTATTCGAATAGAGATATTGTAAAAATAAAGTTAGTTTTTGAAAATTATATGTTTTTTGAAAAAATACCTAAAAATAAGTTTATGTTAACATTGCCAATTCAATTGATTGATATTTTTTTCTTTTTCAGTAATAAAACAGCTCCAAATAATACATTATTTCAAAAATATTTTTAAATATGTCAAAAAAAACGGCTTTGAAGCTGTTTTCTCAAAAACTCAGCCCAAAATCTATTTGAAAAACTCCCGTAATCTTTTTGCTATTCTCATGAATAGCTATGTAGTGATTATTTTTTCAACTTTTATTCTTATCGCCTTTGCTCCTGTTATTTTCGAGGAAGTGGTGTTTATTTTCAATTGGTTTAACGGGATAGTGATAGAAACTGAGTACAACGAAGTGGTGGAAGTGATAGATGGTTTGGCCACCATTTTGGTAGGATATGGAGTGGTGCTGGAAGAGCGGGAAACCATTTTGAAACTATCGGGCAAGGTGTGGGAAGAACAAAGAGCAAAAACGGAAGACTATTTGAGCGAACAAGCACACTTGTTTGGTATGGGCTTGCTCATTTTTGGGTTGCTGCTTGAAATCATCACCCAAGCCATCAAACTACCTCATCGCATACTCGACACCTCGCACTATGATGGCTATTTGATGGTAATATGCCTCATTTTCACCTCCGTTAGCTTGTTTTTACTATTTCAAATGACCATTCGCTTTATCATAGCATTGCCATTTTTCAGGTTTAAATTTGAAAAAACACATTAAAAAATATACATGGAAGAACAAGTGTTTTACAACGATCCCAAGCCTATTTTTACAGACGAGACCATAAAAAACTATTTGGAGGCACGCAAGGTGTCGGCTGGCAGGTTTAGCTACAAGCTTTTGGTAACGGTGGTGAGTATTGTGTTTGTGATGCTGCTTTCCAATTTTTATATCCTCAATATCCTGCAAAATGCAAACGGGCTCTACACAGACATCATTGAAGTAAAATCCAAATCAATCTTAAGCCTACAAAAATTAAAAGCAGAGCTTTACATGCACAGAAAGCTGGAGTGGAAGCTGTTTTCGCTCACCGACAAAGAAGAAATTGGAAACAATAAATCTGAGATTTTTGAGGCAGAAAACAGATTTGACTATCTCATCAAAGACTTTGACTACATCAATGCCGGAAATGAAGACAAAATTGTGGACGAAATTTCACTCGATTTGGCAGAAGAATTTGTGGAATACACCTTGGTGTCAGACAAAATAATAAAGCTTTATGATGGCGGACAAAGAAAAGCTACGAAAGAGTTACTGACCGGCCCAAGCAAACTTTTATTTGATAAGTTGGAGCGCAAATTGGATTATTCTTCTAAACTCATTCAGAAACAACTGGACGAAGAGCTTGAGTCTGCCAAAAGGCGTTCTGTAATGGCTCGAAACTTTGTATATGCTGTGCTAGGAGTAGTAATGCTAGCTACAGCAATATTTGTGGTGGTGGAGCTAAACAAAAAGAAAAACTTTATGGATTGAAAAATACCACCGTTATAACGTGGAAAACATCTGCTTTATCGAAATTTGGTATCTTTTTATACTTGGAAACATAACTTTAAATATAATATTTACGAATAAGACCCATATTTGCAGCCGTGCAATGGTATATTAATGAGAAAATTTAACCAACGTTTGTTAGAGAATTTACACATTCCACTATGGTTTTTAAAAGATATAGCCTGGTCGCATGGTTATAAGGAGTTGGGTACTATGATGATAATCCCTACCATAACTTTGGCTTTTTACATCACTTGGTTGTCTCGAAACGACAGATTTCATTTTTTACCAAACCTTTCTGTGGTACTTTGGATTTCAGCAAATAGCTTGTGGATGTTAGACGAATTCTTCGAAGTAGGTCTTATGATTTGGAGTAGATATACGTTTATAGCTGGAATCGCCACAATTTTGTATTGGATTGTATTTATTATGCCCCTATATATAAAAAACAAGAAAAAGAGTAGAAAAAAACTAGAAGAGCCCTATTATGTAATGACCCAAAAAGTTTAAAATCAGAGTAGAATACCTATATATAAATAACAATAGCTGCACCAAACAGCTTTGTAAAAAACAATCAAAACCCCACACCTACATAAATGAAGTTTAAATTCTCCAGCTTAAGCTTTAGAAGCAAGCTGCTGTTTTCGCTATTGTTCATCGGCTTGGCGGCCGTGCTCATTGTGCTGTTTTTCTCTGTTACTATTGGTAAACAAATAGTGAAGAAAAACGTCTACGACCAATTGGTGTCCATCAGGGCAAATAAGGCCCGGGAGTTGGAAGATTATTTCATAGATACCAAAGACCAAATAGAGTTTCTTTGCCATGACTACACCATTATTCAGGCAATGAAAGATTTCAAGGAGGCATATTATCAAGCTTCTAACGAGCCATTGCCCAAAGGTTCGGAATTTGAGTTTGAGAAATTTTACACCGATTTTTATCGAAAGCTGTCTAAAAACCTAAAGGCAGAAACAAACCCTGATTTTTTTATTCCTACGGGTAAATCGGCCAAATATTTACAGTATCACTATATTCTGCAAAATAGCAATGCCATAGGTGAGAAAGATAAGCTGGTGAAAGCCAACGACAGCAGCAACTACACCAGAGTGCACATGCAGTACCACGATTTGATGCACAAACTCATCGATAAGTTGGGCTTTTATGACTTGTTTTTGATAGAACCAGAAACAGGCGATATTCTTTACACTGTGTTTAAAGAAACAGATTTCGGTACCAATATCTACACAGGACCTTATAGACAAAGTAACTTGGCTGAGTTGGTAAAAAGCGTGAAAGAAAATCACGACATAGGCGAAGGGCGTTTCATAGACTATAAGTTCTATCGTCCATCGTATGGCGTGCCGGCTGCGTTTGTGGCGGCTCCTGTTTATGATGGTTATAATTTCATTGGAATATTAGTGCTTCAAATATCGATAGATGTAATTGATGATTTGATGACGAGCTACAAATCGTGGGAAAACGATGGTATGGGCAAAACGGGTGAATCGTATATCATTGGTTCTGATTACCTGATGCGCAGCAACTCTCGCTTTTTGCTCGAAGACCCACAGGGATTGATAAAACTTCTAAAAGACATCAATGTACCCGAAGAAAAAATAGTAGCTATAGACAACATGAAGCAGTCTATCTTGCTGCAAGAAGTGAGGACAGCCGCTGCAGAAGAGGCACTCAAAGGCCATTCTACCTACAAAGATGTGAGAGATTACAGGGATATAGAGGTATTGAGTGCTTTTCAGCCACTCAATTTGCCGGGATTAAAATGGGCAATGCTAGTAGAAAAAGATGCTGCTGAGGCCTATGAACCACTTTATGATTTTCAAAAGAAAGTACTGGGCGTGTCTGTTGTTCTCATTATTCTCATCACTATTTTTTCACTTATTGTTTCCTCAAGGCTCATAAAGCCCGTTGAGACTCTCAAAAACTCAGTGGAAGAAGTGATGAAAGGTAATGAAAATGTGGTGATAGCCACCAACACAAATGATGAAATTGGAGAACTCTCAGAAGACTTTAACATAGTGCTACAAAGCCTAAAGGAGCGCAAAGCAGAGGTGAGCCGATACCACACTAAGTACGAAAATATTGTGCAGAACTTTTTGCCTGAAAACATCTCAAAACGTTTTTTGAAAGGCGAAAATAACATTCATAGCATCAGTGCCAATTCTACCATAGTTTCAGTTGAGATTTTAGGACTGGCGCAACTAGAATCTTTACCTGAAACCGAGAGGCTGAATATGTTTACAGAACTATTAAACGTGGTAGAAGACATGGCAAGCAAATTTGGCATGGACAAAGTAATATCTCTCAACGGCTATTTTGTGTATAGTTGTGGTTTGGCCACTCCAAAGCTTGACCATACCAAGCGTTCAATCGACTTTTTAAAAGAATTTGTGTCGCAATTGCAGCTTTTTAACTCAAACAAATCTAAAAACCTCAGCTATGTGGCAGGTGTGGCATCAGGGCACATTTATGACGGATTGTTTGGAAACAAAAAGGTGAGTTACAATGTGTGGGGAAGCATTACCATCATAGCCGAAGAGCTTCGCAAACATGCCCAACAAGGCAGTATTCTCGTGAGCAATGAAGTAAAAGACAGCACAGGCGACTATTATTCTTTCAAAAAATCATCTGTGACTTCTACTGTAGGCAACAACATCGATGCTTGGAAACTGGATTTGAATGCCTAGTGAATTTATTGATTAGCCTCTTTTATAATATGAGGCTAATCAATAGGTTATTTGTGCCTTGTTCATTTTATGAAATGCAACGCAGCTCCCATCCTTCCATTTATTTACATCATTAAAACGCTATGTTCAATATAGATATTTTCAACGAAGATTACTTCATTTATGGGCTGATACTCCTTTTGGCATTGCCCATCATTGTCATCATTATCAATGAAGTCCAATACAAATTGGTAAAAAAAGGAGTAATTAACAATGCCCCACTCAATGTATTGAAATCTGCCATTATTCCGCTTTTTGGCATGTATTTGCTGCTTACCAATATTTTGAATATTCCCGATAGCCACGTGGCAGTAAAGTTAGTGTTGACTTGCGTGTGGATATTTGTGATTTACACAGGCCTTTCGTTGTTTAACAGTTTGATTTTTAATTATGGAAGAAAAGGAAAGAAAAAGGAAGGTGGTGTTCCTAAGCTGTTGCTACAGCTTATGCAGATAATATTGATTTTGATAGGCACCGCCATTGTGCTTTCCATTGTGTGGCAACACGATTTGGGGGGCTTGGTTACGGCTTTGGGTGTCAGCTCTATCGTTATTGGTTTGGCACTTCAAGATACATTAGGAAACCTCATTTCAGGTATAGCTATACTTTATGAGCGCCCATTTGAAATCAATGAATGGATACAAATACAAGGCCATGTGGGCAAAGTGGTAGAAATCAACTGGCGTGCCACCCGAATTGTAACCCGCGAAGGTGATATGATAGTGATTCCCAATCTCACTCTTTCCAAAGATATTTTTATCAACTACAACAGGCCTGTGAAGCGTTTTCAAGAACGCATTATGTTGCGTTTTCCGTTAGATGCAGAACCAAATTATGTAAAAGAGACTATTTTGGGATCAATCAATAATATTCAATATTTGCTCGCTAGTCCTGCACCCGAAGTGAAAATCGTAGGTATAGAAGATTATTATATAAAGTACGAAGTTGAGTTTTACATGAGCGAATACTTGATTCACGAAGAAGTTCGTGATGAATTATACACCCGCATTTGGTACATCACCCGTAGAAAAGGGCTTTTTACTCCATATCCTGTCAGAAATGTATTTAATCCTGATGAGATTAAAAGTGTGTATCAAGATAAGTACACGATCAATTATTTTAGAAATAAGATTCCAAGTACGTTTATGCTCAATGAATTTGGCGATGATGAACTGATGAAGCAATCCAAAATTATCATTTTTGCTAAGGGCGAAATGATGAATGCCGATAACGACATGGAATCGGGCCTATACATTATAGTAGATGGACAAGCCTCATTGGAGAAACAAGGTACTAAATCAGAAGAAAGCTCAAAAACAGTATTAAATGTGGGGGATGTGTACGGAGAGTATATGATTTTGGCAGGACAAGAAAAAAGCTACTCTATTTACGCGCAAACCGATGTGAAGGTAGCATACTTAAATAGAGATTTAATTATGAAGGCAGCCCAATTCAACGGCAATTTGTACAAACAAATAGACCAATTGATGGAAGCACGCAGTTTAATTACCGGTTAGAACTTTATTGCCAACCATGTAGCTACATACATAAGTATGGCAGACAACACAATAAAAAATGTAGCGATGTACATTTCTACTTTATAGTTTTTTAACAACATTTCCATACGTTTATACATTTACTAAATTGACTAATAGTAAGCATTACAAAAGTATGGAAAGTGTTTTTAAGCTATGTGAGGGAAAAGGCTGATTTGGTTTCAGTAGTTTTACGTAGTGGCAGGACCAAACCGCCTTGGTGTTTTAAGTTATTATAAACTGTATTAAATCACTTCCACCAGCTCTTTTGCCACATTCTCAGGAACTACAAATTCGATTGGTCGTTTCACTTTGTCATGAAGGAGGGCTAGTTTTAGTACGTCTTCTACATGTTCCACAAAATGTATTTTCAAATCAGAAATATATTCTTTTTTGATTTCTTCTACATCTTTTTTGTTTTTGTGGCAAAGCACTATTTCTTTGATGCCTGCTCTTTTGGCCGCCAATATTTTCTCTTTAATGCCACCTACAGGCAGCACTTTGCCTCTCAAAGTGATTTCACCTGTCATAGCTACATTCGCTTTCACTTTTCTTTGGGTGAAAATAGATGCCAACGAAGTAAATATGGTGATACCGGCCGAAGGCCCGTCTTTAGGCACTGCACCTGCCGGAAAGTGTATGTGTAAATCGTAGTGGTCAAACACACGGTAGTCTATGCCCAAATCATCGGCATGGGCACGCAAATAAGACATGGCAGCAACGGCACTTTCTTTCATCACATCGCCCAATTGTCCGGAGAGTGTGAGCTTTCCCTTGCCCCTGCTCAGGCTCGATTCTATGGTGAGAATTTCGCCTCCTGCCTGTGTCCACGCCAAGCCTGTCACTACGCCTGCATATTCATTTCCTTCGTATATTTCTTTATCTATCAGTTCGCTGCCTAGCAACTTCACCACATCTTCCGGTTGCAGAAGTTTAGCATATTCTTCTTCCATAGCCTTGGCTTTGGCAATTTTCCGGCATAGTTTTCCCACTTGGCGTTCTAGTTGTCTCACACCAGACTCGTGTGTGTAGCCCGAAATCAGTTTTACAATGGCTTTGTCGCTCACTGCGAAATCTTTTGTGTCCAAGCCATTTTCCTTTTTTTGTTTTGGGAAAAGATGCTTTTTGGCTATTTCCGTTTTTTCTTCAAGTGTATAGCCAGACACTTCCAATATTTCCATTCTATCACGCAAAGCAGGCTGAATCGTGTCCAGCGAGTTGGCAGTAGCTATGAACATCACTTTAGATAAATCGTATTCTGCATCGAGGTAATTGTCTAAAAACTCTGCATTTTGCTCAGGGTCAAGCACTTCTAGTAACGCAGAAGAAGGGTCGCCACGGAAATCATTACCTATTTTATCTATTTCATCTAAAATAAAAACAGGATTTGACGACTGTGCTTTTTTGATGTGTTGCACTATTTTCCCCGGCATTGCACCTATATACGTACGCCTGTGTCCACGAATTTCGGCCTCATCGTGCAGTCCGCCTAGTGACATTCTGACATATTTTCTATTCAATGCCTTGGCTATGCTTCTGCCAAGTGAGGTCTTCCCTACACCGGGAGGGCCGTATAGGCATAAAATGGGTGCTTTCATATCGTTTTTCAGCTTCAGCACCGCCAAATATTCTATAATCCGTTCTTTTACCTTTTCTAAACCTGAGTGGTCGTTGTCGAGGATTTTTTGTGCACGTTTTAAATCAAAATTATCTTTGGTATACTCTCCCCAAGGCAGCTCTATGAGGTATTCCAAATAGTTCATCACTATAGGAAACTCAGGAGACATATTATTCATCTTCAAGGCTTTGTCGAGCTCTTTGTTGAAAAGCTCTGCCATTTTTTTGCCCCATTTTTTCTTCAATCCTTTTTGGCGAAGCTCTTCTATTTGTTTGTCTGAACTTTCTTGCCCCAATTCCTCTTGCAACACTTTGAGTTGCTGACGAAGAAAATAGTCTCTCTGCTGCTGGTCTATGTCGAGCGATGCCTTGCTTTGAATTTCCCTTTTCAGCTCCACCATTTGGAGGTCTTTCAACAAAAATTCCAGTAGTTTCTGTGCACGTTCTATGCCATCGGCTATCTCAAGCAAGTTTTGTTTGTCTACAATCTCTGCATGGATATTAGATGAAAGAAAATGTATCAAAAATGTATGGCTTTCAATATTATCAAGGGCAAACTGTGCCTCACGAGGCAAATCGGGATTTAACCGTAGTATTTTTTGTGCATTTTCTCTGATGCTTTGCATCAAAGCCTTGTTTTCCTTATTGAGTTTAGATGGAAAATTTTCTTTTAGTGTTTTCACCTTGGCAGCCATAAACGGCTCTGACTGCGCTATCTCCACGATTTCGAAGCGGGTAATGCCTTGAATGATGATAGTGGTGTTTCCATCGGGCAGAACCAACATTTTGAGAATGCGTGCCACTGTACCCACTCTGTAGATGTTTTCAGGATTGGGTTCGTCTGTAGCAGGCATCATTTGCGCCACTACACCTATGATTTTATCGCCTTTATATGCCTTTTTTACTAATTTAATGGATTTCTCACGCCCTACAGTAATGGGCAGCACCACTCCGGGAAATAGCACTGTGTTGCGCACAGGCAGAATTGGGAGCAAATCTGGGAGTTTTAGCTTATCGGGGTCGTCATTGCTGGTAACGATGGGAATCATCTCTCCTTCATCTACACTTATTCCCGAAAATATCAAGTTTGGTGTTGTCATATTTATGTTTGCCGTTTCACAGGCCTTTTTGCACTTTGCAATCGACATGCAAAGGAAATAAAAATCTTTGTCTTAACCGTTTTGCGGATGATAATATCAAAATACGTGCCAAAGATTTTTTAGGAAGGGGGGAAATGTTGTAATTTTGTATTCATTTATTTTTGAGCCAAGTTTATGTTAAAACCTTCTGCAAATAAAAAAAATAACAACTTCTCTCTTTCGGTCGGTATTTGGCAAGATTATAAGATAGATGCGAAAGATCTTAGAGTAAAAGCTTGGAGTAGAAATAAATAACACTTTTTGATATAGCTATCCCTTAATAAGGTCATTCAGGTTTATGTTTTATTTCCCAACAAGAATAGCGATTTTAATAATTGTAATACTTAACAGTGTTGCATTTTCACAAGACCTTGTTATTACTTGGCAAGGTGATAGTATAAAAGGTAAAATTAAATCTGCTGATATTGACCAAGTAGTAATTCAAGACAAAAAAGGAAAAGTTTACAAGCTGCCCGACAATTCAGTAAAGTATTACAATATAGGATTCTTTAACGATACAATAAAAGTTATTACTTTTTACGACCGAATTATTCTAAAAGGCAACAATAATGTAAAAGCAACATTAATTTCTAAAACTGAAAACGCTTATTTAGTAAGCATAGTCGGGAATGGAACTAGCACTCAAAGAAAAATTCCTTTTGATATGGTAAATGAATATGAAGCAAAATTTTATTCCGATACTTCAGAAAAAATTGTTTACGGGCATTATGGTAGAAGAAAAGTGACAGAGGTGAAGCCGATATTGAATGAAGAGCAACAAAAGGAGATATCAGAAAATAAAGTCCCTGTGAGAGTGAGGTTTGGTGGAGATGCCGGGTATTTTGCATTTTTAGGTAGAGAAAGAGAAGGGGCGGATGAAAGCGAAAAAGAATATTCAAGAGACCTAAGTACCGGAATAGGACTGACAGCAAATGCAGCAGTTTATTTTACAAAATATCTCGGAATAGGTTTTGAATTTAGTAACTACAATGCCTCCGGCAGCACCAAAATTTCGTTTGAGAACGACCCGAACATTTATGATTTGAAACAAAAAATCACGGTACGAAACTATATTCCATATATTTCTTTTACCTGTAATCTAGATAAAAAAGGAACGGTGAGAATGATTTTGAACACAGGAATCGGTTACACAACCTATAAAAGTGTAGAAAATATATCAGAAGTACAAAGGTCATTAGATTTCACATTTAATGGCTCTACATTTAATACTTATTTTTTGTCTGCTCAAATGGATTTTATGGTAACACAAAATGTGGCATTGAACTTTAAAATGGATTATACTAGAGGGGTTATAAATAAAATAGATGCAGTCACACCAATCGGCAATCAAGATATAAAACTAGACCCTGATGAGGCTAGATCCATAGGCAGAATATCTATTGCAGCAGGAATTAAGTTCTACATATCTGAATAATCACCCTCCCAACGCCATTTTATACACCTCCAGCACTCTTTTTCTGGCATATTCGTGCTGTACGATAGGCTTTGGATATAGAAAAGGGTCGGTGAACTCGGAAACCCATTTTTTGATGTATTCCAAGTTTTTATCAAACTTTTCGGTTTGTAACACAGGGTTGAACACCCTGAAATAGGGCGCAGCATCGCAGCCCGAACCTGCTGCCCATTGCCAGCCACCATTGTTGGCCGAAAGGTCAAAATCCAATAGTTTTTGAGCAAAATAGGCCTCGCCCCAGCGCCAATCTATGAGGAGATGTTTTGTCAAGAAACTGGCCACTATCATCCTCACTCTGTTGTGCATAAATCCCGTGGCGTTCAGTTCACGCATTCCGGCATCTACGATTGGATAGCCTGTTTTCCCTGCACACCATGCCTCAAACTCCGTAGGGTCGTTTCGCCATTGTATTTTATCGTAATCGGGTTTAAAAGCTTTTTCGGCCACATGTGGAAAATGCCATAATATCATCATATAGAAATCGCGCCAAATGAGCTCGTTGAGCCAAGGTTCGTTGAGTTGGTAGGCTTTTTGAGCCAAATGCCTGATGCTCACTGTGCCAAACCGCAAATGAACACTTAAGCGACTGGTGCCCTCTATGGCGGGGAAATTGCGCAAATCACCATAGCGTTTGATGATATTTTCTTTTACTTCCTTAGATGGAAATGCTTGCCCTGTTGCTATAAAACCCATTGACTCTAATGTAGGGAACTCGAAAGAAATACTTTTACTGAAATTGCCGTAGTATTTTTCTACAGGGTAGGACTTTAAGTAAAAAGGCTTCATTTTGTCTTTCCACTTGCGGCTATAGGGCGTAAAAACTGTGTAGGGTTTGCCATCGTCTTTGAGTACTTCTTTGTATTCAAAAATACATTGGTCTTTGTAGGTGTGGAGCGTAATGCCTTTGTATTTTAAAAAATCATAGATTTGTCTGTCTCGCTTGCGTGCATAGGGCTCGTAATCGTGGTTTGTGTAGGCGGCTTTTACATCATATTCTTCCAACAACTGTGTCCACACCGATTGAGGAGTGCCGTAGAAAACACGCAAACCGCTTTGCATTTGTGAAAGTTGGGCCTGTATTTCTTGCAAAGCCAAATGAATAAATTCAACCCTACGATCTCTTTTATCGGTCAGCTTGTCTAATATTTCCCTGTCAAAAATAAAAATAGGCAACACAGGGAATTCGCTTTTGAGGGCATGATAAAGGGCTGCATTGTCGGTCAAGCGCAGGTCTCTGCGAAACCAAAATATGTTTACTGAGGGTTTGGGTGTCATAGAAAGCTTCAACCAATTATTCATTGTTTTGTTGAAACAATTTGACTTTTAAAGGATAATTTTCAAAAAGCCTGTAAAAAATAACTTTTTTAGCTATCTGTGCTAGCATTGTCTTTTGTAAGTGAAATAATTGTTGTGCAATTTAGAAAACTGGTATTTTTTTGCTTTTTTAGAAAGTCGGAACAAACTTGACCTAAAGTGCCCAAAATTATCATATCAGTAACCTCAGACCTAGTGACAGACCAGCGTGTGCACAAAGTAGCACTCACGCTGCACGAAGAGGGTCATAAAGTGGTGTTGGTAGGTCGTAAAAAAAGCAATAGTTCCGACCTTGAACCACGTCCATACAAAACCAAAAGGTTCACGCTATTATTTGAAAAAGGGATTCTTTTTTATGCAAATTATAATCTAAGGCTGTTTTTTTACTTGCTTTTTACAAGGTTTGATATGCTCTTATCAAACGATTTGGACACACTTTTACCCAATTTTTTAGTATCAAAAATCAAAAAAAAGCGACTGGTATACGACACACATGAATACTTTACAGGAGTGCCTGAGCTGATAAACCGCCACTTTATAAGAAACGTTTGGAAGAGCTTGGAAAACTATATTTTTCCAAAATTAGAAACCATTTACACAGTAAACGATTCAATTGCAAGACTTTATGGAGAAGAATACAGTAAAAACATAGCTGTCGTACGAAATCTGCCCATGAAAACGGCTCAAAAAAACATAGAATTTGAGTTCGGATTTATTGAGGCATCTTATTCTGAAACTGCCGTGGTATTGAATTTAATTTATGAAGCATTAAAGCTCGAAAACAGAAAAATTATTATTTATCAAGGTGCTGTAAACAAAGACCGTGGCCTGGAAGAGATGATTGAAGCTATGCAATATGTAGAAAATGCCCTTTTACTCATAATAGGTACAGGAGATTTGTACAAAAAGCTTAAAAACGATTTAAAAAAGCTAGACTATAGCCATAAAATAGTATTGCCGGGGCCTATTCCTATGCAGTATTTGTCAAATTTTACTAAACTGGCTACCATTGGAATATCTATTGAGAAACCTACCAATATTAATTATAAGTATGCCTCCCCAAACAAAGTGGTGGATTACATTCATGCCGGAGTGCCTGTTTTGGCATCGAAATTGGTAGAAGTAGAAAAACTACTTCAAAACTACCAAGTAGGTGGTTTTATAGATAATCACTCGCCAACGCATATAGCAGCTAGAGTAAATGAAATGATTGCAAACGAATCGAAGCTGAAAAAATGGCGCAATAATTGCAAGAAGGCAGCAGAAGAGCTCAATTGGGAGAAAGAAAAGAAGATACTGAAAGAAATCTTTACATTTCCTAAGATTTCATCCTAAAAAAAGACTTAGAATGATATTTTGATGTCACAAATGATAAGGTTATTTTTGTGCTATGAAAAAATGGGTAATAGCGTTTTACTTTTTAGCAGCACTAATAATAGCAGTGGCGCAAGCTGTCCTTCAAGCTGAACATCCTTCAAACGCCACACTTCCATATCTTAAACTTCAAGATGCCCTCAAAGGCACACTTTCAAAAGAAAATACCATTGTTTTTAACGAAAACAGTGCAAAAATAGAAAGCGCAGATACTTTGGCTTATAATTTTACTATCACCGGTTTTTCTAAAAACAAGGAATATTTTTTATATGCAGAGTCTTCTACGCTCCCTAAAACACTTTTTGTAAACGGAAAAACATTCTTTTTAACCAATTCTTTAAATAAATATGAAGCACAATGGCGGCTAACGGGTTTATTGAAAGAAGGTGCAAATAATATTTATGTCATGTTGGAATCTTCCACCGTTTTACATTCACTCATCTTATACAATACACCAAAACTTCAAATCAGTCGATATGAAGTGGCGCAACAGCCCGATGCATTTTTTCAAGCCTCTACACTCAACATTGAAGGTGAAGTGAGAAATCTTGACAAGAAGGATTACTATAAGTATTCTGTAGAATTTGCGCTGTACGATGCCAAAGAAAAGCTTGTTTTCAGTGAAAAATCGCCACTTTTTTCATTTTCAAAGTCGAAAAACAAAACCAAGGGCATTCAATACAGCAAAAAATTGGCAGGAATAAATTTTTGGTCGCCTCTCAAACCCTATTTATACACTTTGGTAATCAATATGCGCGATGGAGACGACAACTCTGAACTGGAAATACTGAGCACAAAAATTGCTTTCAGACAAACTGTTTTCAATGGAAATACCATAGAAAACAATGGTATAAAATATGCAGAACACGGAATATACATGCCTGAAAGTTTTTTGGATACACCCAATGACAGCATAAAAATCTACATTCAAAAGTGGAAAAGAAACCAAGCCAATACGCTTATTTTCCCGACTTATATCCCCCAAAACTGGGAAAAAGCAGCTCTTGAAAACGGTTTTTTCACTTTTGTAGAAAAAATAGATTCTGCAAAGGAGATAAATCATCAGAAAATATATTTTCCATTTGCGGTTTCGTGGGCCGACACTACAAATACCATGTTGAAAATCAGCAATCGTTCTTTTGAATTTTGCGAATCAATGCCTGTGATGTATTGGCAATGGAAAAATAGTGGTAAAACCATGCAATCGGGGTCGGTAAGGCTAGATGTATCGAGTCAAGAAAGCAAAGAATTTAAGCTGCCGTTAAAAATGTTGGATGAAAAGCCTGAAAGCTACACTTTGCACTACACCATCAAGACTTCAAACGCTACACCTTGGTGGCCCAAAGGGCACGAATTGGGGAGCTCTTCACTTCCCGTAAATATTAAGCCCCAATAAAAACTTTGGAAAAAATCAATATATAAAACAGCCCTTGCAAAATTGGGTTAAACCCATATTATTGAATACTTTTGCAAAAATCAAAGGTCGATTTCTCTGTTTGTACTTATGAAAAGAATATTATTTAGTTCCTTGGGTGTGTTTTTTTTACTCACCGCGTGTAACGATACAGAAAATAGCAAAATAAATTCCCAATACGATATAGAAGGAACATCCTCGTTTCAAACGCCCCAACCTATTTATTTGCAGCAGTTGGTGGGCAACAACATAAAATACATAGATACAGCCGGAATCGAAGGCAAAAAAGTGTTTTCAATGTCGGGCAAGCTGCCCGAACCCGGATTTTACCGAATTGAGATAAAAGACAAGGCCGCAACTATTTTTATACTTGATAATACGCCTACTAAAATTACCATTTCAGGCACCGAAGACCTCCCCGTGATTAAGATAGAAGGCTCAGTTCTTAACAAAGATTTTGAGCAAGTGACGGCCATTCAAGAGCGATTCAAAGCTCAAACCGATTCTTTAAATAGGGCTTTTATATTGGCAGAGAACTTAAAAGACGAAAAATTACTTGAAAAATTAGACTCAAGCTATCCTTTGGTGACCGAAATGGCAGAAAGAGATGTGAAAAAGCTCATCAGGCAAAACGAAAAAAGTGTGGTATCGGTGTATGCTGCCAGCTTGCTAGACCCAAAGTTGAATGTAGATTTTTTAGACTCCTTGTCTCAAAGCCTAGAGTCGCTGCAAGACAATACGATGGTAAAAGATTTCATAGCATCGATACAAAAAATAAAAAGTACCAAAATAGGAAGTCCTGCACCAGATTTTACAGGCGATTCGCCTGATGGGCGCAAAATAAGTTTGTCAGACTTCAAAGGCAAAGTGGTTCTAGTGGATTTTTGGGCTTCGTGGTGCGGCCCATGTAGAAGAGAAAACCCAAATGTGGTAAAGCTTTATGAAAACTATAAAGCAAAAAACTTTGAAATATTAGGAGTTTCACTCGACAACGATTTAGAAAAATGGAAAACAGCCATAGCGGCTGATGGCATCACTTGGCCACAAATCTCCGATTTGCAAGGTTGGGATTCAAAATTTGCCGGATTGTATGGTGTTGAAGAAATCCCTCAGACATTTTTGATTGACCAAACAGGAAAAATTGCCGGCCATAATTTGCGTGGCAAGCAACTCGAAGATAAAATTAATGCTTTATTAAAATAACCGATTCTCCCCACTTACACACTAGCTTTTTTTGATGCCAAGTAAACATATTTACCTTATTCGCCATGGTCAAACAGACTACAATCTCAAAGGAATTATTCAGGGGAGTAGGGTAGACACCGACTTAAACCAAACAGGTCAAGAGCAAGCCGAAAAATTTTTCAATGCCTACGCTCACATCCCTTTCGATAAAGTTTACACATCGTTACTAAAGCGCACTCACCAGTCGGTTGCTCGATTCTTACAAAAAAATATTCCACATGAAAAATATGAAGGGCTGAATGAGATAAGCTGGGGCGAGCAAGACGGCATGGCTACAAATCTTGAAATGAGAGATTACTACAATTATGTTTCAAAAGAATGGGCAAGTGGCAATCTTGATTTGAAAATTGGCGGAGGCGAAAGCCCTAACCAAGTGGCAGAGAGGCAAAAACCAGTGATTAATCTCATCCTTTCTAGGTCAGATGAAAAAAACATATTGATATGTATGCACGGCAGAGCTATGAGAATATTGCTTTGTCAGCTGTTAGAAAAAAGTTTGTCGGAAATGGACAATTTTGAACATAGTAATTTGTGTTTGTATTTGCTCGAATATGCTAATGGAAATATCAAAATATTAAAAGCAAATGATACCGCACATTTAGTAGATTAGTTTCTATGGGCTCTTCAGGAGAATGTGGAAATAATTTGCCCATAAAATAGGGATTTACTATTTTAGGTTCATAAATCATTTCCAAGTGTATTCTTTTTAATAAATCGAAACCAACCCTATAATTAATTCTCACATGGCTCAACTCTCAGGTTTTTCTTCATCAGACCGCGAACTGCTAAAACTTTCACCCTTTTGGGTTTTTCAAATTGTGTCGGGCGTAGACGGCACCATCGATGAGAAAGAAATGCAGCAATTCAAGCGCGATTTAAAAGAATTCAGTTCAGAGCTTTTCAGCAATGGTGAGCTTGAAAATCAGCGTCTCGATGCAGATATATCCCTTCAAATACTTGAATCCTCAAGTTTGGAATCTGATGAATTGGAAAAAACACTCCAGAAATATTCTAATAATTACATAGATAATCTTGAAAAAACGGCATTGCTGATTGACAATAAATTTACGAAGGCAGAAGCTGTCATTTTCAAACAAGTGTTGATTAATATAGGCGTAAATGTGGCTGACTCTTCGGGTGGATGGCGTTTTTTGAAAAATAATATTAGTAAACTGGAAGCCTCAGCCATAAACAACATTAAAAAGGCTCTACGTTACAATTAATTATATAGTGATTTTGCCAACCTTCTGAAATTGTAACTCTAAAATCGAAAAATCGTCAATCAAAAAAATGGCTGCCAACATCCCTCATACCGGACAAAAAAGAGTAGTAATCATAGGCGCAGGATTCGGAGGGCTCAAATTGGCTCGAAAACTTGCCAATAGCCCCTATCAGGTGGTGTTGATAGACAAAAATAATTATCACCAATTCCAACCGCTTTTTTACCAAGTAGCTACCGCAGGATTAGAACCCAGTTCTATTTCATTTCCTTTGCGAAAAGTGTTTCAAGGGGTAAAGAATATACATATCAGAGTGGCAGAAGTGTTGAAAATTGATGCTGAGAGCAATCAAATAATAACATCGCTTGGCGAAATTTCTTATGACCATTTGGTACTGGGCATAGGCTGCGACACCAATTACTTCGGTATGGACAACATTAAGAAATATGCCATACCCATGAAATCGGTGAGTGAAGCTTTGGCACTTAGAAACAGGTTGTTGCAAAATTTTGAAGATGCACTCGTTGACGAAAATCCCGATGACATCGAAGGGCTTTTGAATATCGTAGTGGTAGGTGGCGGGCCTACAGGTGTGGAGGTGTCGGGTACATTGGCTGAAATGAAAAATCAAATTTTGCCCAAAGACTACCCCGAACTTGATTTTTCTAAGATGAATATTTATTTGTTGGAAGCTTCGCCTAGAACACTCAATGTGATGAGTGATGCTTCGGCCAATAAGTCGAAACAGTATCTTGAAAAATTGGGAGTAATTGTGAAAACAGCCACTCAAGTAAAAGATTTTGATGGCAAACACGTGTATTTGGGAGATGGAAGTACCATAAGAACCAATAATTTAATTTGGGCTGCCGGGGTAATAGGCAATAAAATTGAAGGTTTATCGGCCGATATATACATAAGAGGAAATAGAATAAAGGTGGACAGATACAATAAAGTTGAGGGGTATGATAATGTTTTTGCCATAGGCGACATTGCTTTTATGACGGAAGAAAAATACCCTAATGGCCACCCTCAAGTAGCGCAGCCAGCCATGCAACAAGCCGACAACTTAGCGTATAATTTAAAGGCACATATAAAAAATAAGAAATTAAAGCCTTTCAGCTATACCAATTTAGGGTCTATGGCTACTGTGGGTCGCAACTTAGCTGTGGTAGAGTTCCCATTTTATAAATTTCAAGGGTTTATAGCTTGGTTGGTGTGGATGTTTGTTCATTTAATGTCTATTGTAGGTGTGAAAAACAGGCTTTTGATATTTATCAACTGGTGTTGGAACTATTTTACTTACGACCAATCGTTGAGGCTCATTTTGAAAGCGAAGGAGAAATAATTTATGTACAAAAACAGCTTAGCATTTTTTGCTGCTTTATACTTTACAACCCTTTCTCAACCAATGTTTTGTATCTATAAATTAGTTTTTTAGTAGAATCTAACAGCTGCGAATGGCTATTATTTAGCCGAAGACAAAATTTGTAGATTGTCAATTCTTTACTAACAGCATCAAAACAGCTTAAATAAAATATTCATGCATAGAATACGCATTGGCGGAGTTCCAGAACATTTTAATATGCCGTGGTACATTGGCATAAACAATGGCCTATTTCAAGCAGAGGGAATAGATATTGAATGGACAGACTTTCCATCGGGCACAGGGGCTATGGTAAAAGCGTTAGAAAACAATGAACTCGACATTGCCATAATGCTCACAGAAGGCACGGTATCGGCCATTAAACATGGTGCAGAGATTTGTATTATCAATTGGTATATCACCACTCCCTTGGTGTGGGGCATTCATGTAGCATCACATGCGTCTATTTATGATTTATCAGATATTTTTAGGCGAAAATACGCCATAAGTCGATTAGGTTCAGGTTCTCATCTCATGGCCAAAGTCCATGCGCAAATCCTGTGTAAATCTATATCAGACAGTCAATGGAAAATTGTAAACAATCTTTCGGGTGCAGTTGAAGCTTTGACCAAAGGGGAAGCCGATGTATTTTTTTGGGAGAAGTTTACGAGCATGCCATGGGTAGACAAAGGCGTTTTTAGAAGAATAGGAGAATTTCCAACACCTTGGCCTTGTTTTGTAATCGCATCTAGGGTTGATTATCTACAAAACAACAAATCGATAATAAACACTTTACAAAAAGTGCTGCACGGAATCACTCAAAATATAAAATCAATTCGGGAACTGGATTTTGCTATAGCTACACGCTATCAACTTCCCGAGAATCAAGTATTAGAATGGTTGAAAACCGTGGAGTGGCAAACAAAGCCAAATTTTAATCCCGATGAACTTAGCATTGTTGAAAGATATTTGGCGTGAAATAAATTATACTTTTATGTATTAATATCCAAATCGTGTTTTTGCATGGTTGTTGTTCTCATTTCAATTTCATAATAGGGCCTTCGGGGTGCGCTGGGACTAATTTGTTTCGACTGGGGTGTACCATCATATCCATTTCCTCAAGTGGAATAGCACCTAGTAAAGGCTCTTGATCATCAGGAAGTAATATAGCGTTTGTGGTGCAGTATCTATCATCGATATATATTTCTACTGGACCTACTACAGGGAATTCCAATAACTGCCCATTTGCCATTTGAGATAGTTTTTTACCCCTGATAGGTAGTTGTAGCACTTCTTGAATAGCCTCATTGATGCAAAGCGAAATACTACCTGTGTCTACCAAAGCATTTACTCTCATGCTCCGAACTTCATCTTCATCCATCTCATATCTTTGAGCTTTTAAAACATCACCACAATTCTTTAAAACTATTTCTGCGTAGGTAAGTCCCATTTCTATACTGTATTTTTAATGCAATTTAGAGAATTTTGCCTACATATTTTTATAATTAGAATATCAATGCAAATTCCATCTTACGCCAGCAAAACCTCTAATCGTTTGCACCGGAGCATAGTTATATGCCACATCGAAAGTGTAGGCATTAGGGTTGTCTGCTGTGGGTTGAGGATTGCCCAATGCATCAAAAACCACTCTTTTGTCAAAAGGGTCAAAGGGGCGTAAGAGTGGGTTTTGTGGCATGAAATTCCATAGATTTTTTATGCCTGCATATATTTCAAGATTTGAAGGGAGTTTTTTAGTAAATTGGATATTTGCCAAATCAAACCAGGGCGACATGGAAGGTCGAAAATCATTTTCTAACACAGGCAAGTGCATGGGGCCATATACCCTTCCTGAATAGTCAACCACAAGCTTCCACGGAGCTATTTCGTAGCTCAGCTGATACGTGCCTGAATAGCGTGGGGCAAAAAGTTGAGGAATTTGCGCATCGTTCTCTACTTGATACACATCCATGTAGGTAGCTCCCGCCATGGCTTTAAAGCCCGATGCAAACGAAGCTTCCATATTCAGCGAAAAACCTCTTGAAATGGCATATCCTTTGATATTATCATAAATAATTTGGCTGGGATTGGCGAGGAAATCACCCACAATTTTGTTTGTGAAATACGTGTAGAAAGCACTGGCATCGAAGCTCAGATAGCCATATTTGTGGTTTATAAATCTTAAATAATTGATATTGGCATTCCAGCTTTCTTCGGGATTGAGTTTTTCTTTTATCACCACTTGGCGAGCACCTGTGAGTGCGGCATGGTCTTCAGTAAACAAATTTACTACCCTAAATCCATTTCCTCCCGAAAGTCTGATGGTTTGACTTTTGGTAGGCGAAAATTTCACTGCCGCTCTTGGTGAATAAATCAAACCATGATTGTTGTTGTGGTCTATCCGAAATCCGCCCAATACAGACAGTTTTTCGGTAATTTTAAATTCGTCTTGCACAAAAACTCCGGGCAAATAGGTGATTTGTGGACTATTCGTTCCCACAGAATCATTTTTTTGCGTGCCCACAGAATTATCATCATAATAAATATATCTGAAAGGCAAACCAACCAAGAGGTCGTGCCTTTGCCCTAATTTTTTATCCCAAATCAGTTGGGTGAAACCAATATATTGTTGCCCATCGTATCTCACATTTCCATAATAAGAGTTTTGCTGATGTGTACTTAGGGAATATTGCAGAAATATTTTTTCTTTGTTTACTGGAAGTTGGTAATTGCCTATCAATTCCACCCTGTTTGTAAAAATGTTTTCTCCATAAATACTATCACCACCTCTATTTTGCGGTTGCCAGTTCATTTGCCCGCCAAAGCGGTCTTCATACACATAGCGAGCGGCAAGGGTGGCTATTCGGTTGTTTTTTCTCTCAAATTGCCACTTATTAAAAAATGAATAGCGGTTTTGAAGCGGAATATCAGTAAATCCATCTCCATTTTTGTCCCAACGCCTATTGAAGTTAAAAACATTCATTCCCAACATAACCGATGCTTTTTTCATTCTTATGGCTGTGGAAGCATCGGCATTAAGCTCTTGGTAGCTCGTTCCCATCACATCTACGGTGAGTTTTGGGGCAGTCAGTGGGTCTTTGGTAACTATATTTATTATTCCTGCTACGGCTTCCGAACCATAAAGTGTAGCTGCCGGGCCTTTGATTATTTCCACTCGCCTCACCATGCTGTTGGGTATGCCCATCAGTCCGTAAACAGTTGCTAATGAGCTTACTATGGGCATCCCGTCTATCAATACCATGGTGTATGGTCCTTCCATGCCATTGATGTGAATGTCGCCTGTGCCACACACATTGCAGTTTAGCTGTGGCTGCACACCGTTCACCATAGCCAAAGCCTCAAATACAGATGGAGTAGGGTTTTTTTTGAAAAACACCGGACTGTATACCTCAATAGGAATGGCCGAATTGAGCTTATTCACCTCTTTCATTGTGCCTGTCACCACCACTTCATCGGTTTTGTTTTCTGTTTCCTCTAAATATATTTTCAATATTTTGCTGCTCGGTTCTACATGTATTTGGGTTTTTGAATAGCCTAGTGCAGATATCATCAATGTGGACTTGCCTTCGGGGACATCTTTAATTTTAAAAAATCCTGAACTATCTCCATTCACGGCTATGTTGCTACCTTTGATGGCAACAACAGGAAATTCTACCGGATTTCCTGTTGTTGCATTCATCACCCTGCCCGATATAATTTTATCTTGTGAATTGGCTTCAAAGCCTATGGCCATAAAAGTAAACCATACCAAAATACATATACATAACCCTCTCATTTTCACTATATTTTATGCAAACCTAAATTAAATATTTAATATTAAAAAATATTTTTTAGACTTACCTAAAATAAAATAATTGTAAAAAATGACTTCTGTCATAGGAATTACAGAATAAAATATTGTATTTTGAACTACAATTGATAAACAATTTGGTTTTGTTTAATTCTTGATAAGCTTTTTTCAATAATCATTCCACAAAAATTAATCCTTTTTCAGTGAGAGTAAAATTTAATAACAGCAGGTATGCAGAGTTTGTGGCAGACCTGAAAAAAAGTGTAAATGAATATTTTGAAACTAAAGGAATCTCTACTTATGCAAATGGAGCTATGGTTTTCAAAACCATTTGCATGTTATCGATGTACATTATACCCTATGCATTGATTATGACCAATCGTTTGACAGAATGGCAAATGTTGGTGTGCTGCGTTGTGATAGGGATAGGTGTGGCAGGAATTGGTTTTTCTGTGCAGCACGATGCCAATCATGGTGCATATTCAAAATACGAATGGGTAAATAAAGCATTAGGCTTTACGCTCTCGCTTGTGGGTGGGAATGACTACATGTGGCGCATCAAACACAATATTTTACACCATACCTACACAAATATTCACGGTAAAGACGAAGATATAAGCGTAGTTCAGTTTATCAGACTATCTCCAAACGCACCGCATAAACCTATTCATAGGTTTCAACATATTTTTGCTTGGTTTATCTATAGTTTGCTCACGCTGTTTTGGGTTTTTTATACTGATTTTCCAAAAATTAAGCGTTACAATGGCCATGGAAGCCCTAATGAAGATGTGAAGCACCCTACAAATGAGATTGTAATGCTTTTTGTCATGAAAGCTTTTTATATCTTCTATGCTTTGGTTTTACCATTAATCATATTAGACCTTGCTTGGTGGAAAGTTTTAATAGGATTTGCTGTGATGCACCTTGTAGCGGGCTGGTTGCTCACAGTGGTGTTCCAGTTGGCTCACGTGGTAGAAGAAACCGAACACCCACATCCTCTGGAAGAAAATGGACTGATAGACAACTCATGGTTTGTACACCAAATGGAAACCACAGCTAATTTTTCTGTCAACAATCCATTGGTAACTTGGTATGTAGGCGGGCTAAATTTTCAGGTAGAACATCATTTATTTCCTAAAATTTGCAGCATTCACTATCCGGCCATCAGCAAAATAGTGCGCGAGAAAGCCAAACAATACAATGTACCCTACCACTACGAATCAGGACTGAGGCAGGCCATTCGTTCGCACCACAAAACGCTTAAGGCTTTTAGCAAGAAGTAAAGAATTTTGGTTTGAATAGATATATTTTTTTCAGAAATTAGTGTAAATGTTATTACTAATATGGGCTTCACTCACGCAAACATAAAATTAATCAATACTGACGATGTGGCACTGGTCAGAAATGGTTACAAACAAAAAGACCAAGTGAGAGAACTAGATGTTGATGTATTGGTAGATTCCGGTGCAATAGACCTGTGTATAAATGAAGAAATAAAAGGCCAAATGGACTTAGCTACTGTTGAAAACACAAAAGCCAGATTGGCAGACGGTTCTTTAGTAGATGTAGAAATAGTAGGGCCGGTCACAATAAAATTTTTGAATAGGCAAACTACAGTAAATGCAGTAGTACTGCCGGGAAATGCTGAACCACTTTTAGGAGCCATTCCACTAGAAGGCCTAGACCTAATTATAGACCCTTTAGACCAAAAATTGAAATTGCCCCCTATGCGACCAAATAAATCGGTGAGAATACTGGCAGGGCTTCAACGGTGAATTTCCAAGAGCGGATCGGATACCATCTATTCGACTCTCAAACAACAACGTTTTAATCCATTTCTGTAAAATATTTTTTTGCAAGCAAGCGTTATTTTTGGCAACTTGTCGCCACTATAAACATTTGTCGCCTTGGGACTTATAAATTCTGTATTAAAATTCTTAATCGAGCCTCGCATCACGGAAATTCATAGGTTTATGAACAATCCTCACGAGGTACAATACATCATTTTCAAAGATTTGATAGCCCAAGCCAAAGACACCGAGTGGGGCACGAAATATGGCTACGAGTCGGAGCTTACCATAGAAAAATACCAAGAAAGAGTTCCTATTTCGTCTTATGAGCAGCTATATCCTTATATTGAACGCATGCTCAAAGGTGAACAAAATGTGCTTTGGCATAGCAAAATAGAATGGTTTTCAAAGTCATCGGGCACTACAAACGACCGCAGCAAGTACATACCTGTGTCTTACGAAGCACTCGATGAGTGCCACAACAAATGTGGTCGCGACATGATTTCGCTCTACATGAACCACTTCAACCCCGACACCAAGGTGTTTGATGGTAAAAGTCTTTCTATTGGCGGCACTCACTATCCCAATCCTTTCAATCCCGATACTAGGGTGGGCGATGTCTCAGCTATTTTTGTACAGAATTTGCCCGTTTGGGCTGAATATTCTCGTGCTCCGGCAAAAGAAATTTTTTTATTACCTAAATGGGAAGAAAAAATAGAGCGCATGCTCGAAACTTGTGTAGAGGAAAATATTACCAGTTTATCGGGTGTACCTACTTGGATGGTGGTAGTACTCCAAAAGCTGCTCGAAAGGACAGGGAAACACAATATTCATGAGATATGGCCCAATTTGGAACTGTTTATGCACGGAGCGGTTTCTTTTGTGCCTTACAAAGAGATATTTTACAAGATGTGCCCAAATATCCATTATTTGGAGCTTTACAATGCCTCAGAGGGATTTTTTGGTGTGCAAGACCGCAAAGGCGCAGACGATATGCTCCTAATGCTCGACCATGGTGTTTTTTACGAATTTATTCCTTTGGAAGAATTGGGAGCAGAAAACCCCAAAGCCATCACTTTAGAAAAAGTGGAGCTGCATAAAAACTATGCCATAGTGATTTCTACCAATGCAGGCTTGTGGCGATACTTGATAGGTGACACCGTGCGGTTTACTTCTCTAAAACCCTATAGATTCAAAATTTCAGGCCGTACCAAGCATTTTATCAATGCCTTTGGAGAAGAAGTGATGGTAGAAAATGCCGATGCTGCCATAGCCAAAGCCTGCCAGGAAACGGGAGCTACAGTGAAAGATTATACAGCAGCACCAGTATACATGTCGGGCAGCGACAAAGGTGGGCATGAATGGCTCATAGAATTTGAGCATCAACCAACTTCATTAGATATTTTCACTCAAATATTGGATACAACGCTTCGTCAAATTAACTCAGACTATGATGCTAAACGCTATCAAGATATAGCACTTCAAAAACCCATTGTTCATTCTGTAAAGCCCGATACTTTTTACAATTGGCTCAAATCAAAAAATAAACTTGGAGGGCAGCATAAAGTACCGAGGTTGGCCAATCATAGAGAATATATCGATGAAATAAAGAAAACAATAATGGCTTAAAAACTTTCTGCCAAAATAACATAATAATTAAACGAACCGTGATTGCCCCAAGCCACATCAAAGCGTACATTTAGCTTCTCTTGCTTTAGTAATGCGAATCGAAGTCCTGTACCAATAGAGTATTTGAGTCGTTCTGCCTTAAAATCATAAAACTCTTTGGCTACTTGACCCACTCCGGCAAATGCTACTCCACCAAATCGCCAATATATCGGGAATCGATATTCGGTTTGTACGGCCGCCATCAGCTTGTCTCTAAATCTACCAGTATAGTAACCTCTCATTATGGAGTTTCCTCCCAGTGCGCCCAAGCTTCTGAAAGGCACATCTCCAAAGCTCAACAAGCTTAAATGATGAAGCCCCAATACATGACCGGGATGCAATTCAATGAATTTTTTAAGCTCAATTTCTACGTATTGAAATTTGAAATCGCTGCCAAAAAGCTCGTTTGATGAATAAAATTCAAAATTCAATAATTCTCCTTTGTTTGGCACATACGCATGGTTTCTGGTGTCGTAATTGAGTAATATGCCCAAATTTGACATTTTATAAGGTCTTCGCCCAGTTACATTGTCATCATCAAAATAACCTCCCTGTGCGTAGTTCAGCTCCAATACTTGTTGGTATTCCCAGCCCAATCCGCCAAAATAGCCTTTGTAAATTTTTCTGAAAACATGAGGATTGATAAAAAATTGAGTAAAACTGTAATTTTCATAACCATTGTCGGCTGTGTTGTTTCCCAATCCCCAAAAGCGGTCGGGAAACTGAGAATAGGTATTTTCCATTTTGAGGATGTATTTTTCTCCGGGAAAAAATACAGTGCCACCAAAAGCTGCCAAAAGCTGATTTCGAGTAGTATATGCCACTCCCATAGGAAGAGTGGATGTGCGCAATGTGCTGTCTTTTTTGTTTGTTTTAAAAATATACACGCCAGCCAAAGCAAATGCCCAAGCTGTTTCAGGCGTATTTGAAATCAAAGGGGCTAACAAAAAGCTGTTCTTGTACTTGCTGCTAGTGGCTATTGAATCTATTTTAGGCGTCACCGTTTGGGCCGATGCACCTGTGAAAAGAGAGAAAAAAAGTATTATTACTAAACAAAAGCCAATAATTCGACTCGAAAACACAGCCCATGCTATTTGGCAATAAAAATAAGGAAAAATCCTTATGCAAAAATGTTTAAATTTGCAGCCCTATTTTTGAACAGAGGTATTATATGATTGACAAACTAGACGCCATACAACAACGATTTGAAGAAGTAGCTGACCTTATTGTATTGCCCGATGCCATGAAGGACATGAAAAAGTTCTCAGCACTGAGCAAAGAATACAAAGATTTGGAGAAAGTAGTCACTGCTTATAAAGAATATAAATCCACTATTAGTAATATAGATTCCGCCAAAGAGGTACTTGCTACCGAGAAAGACGAGGATTTTCGTGAAATGGCAAAGGCAGAACTTGACGAATTAAACATCAAAAAAGAAGAGCAAGAGGCTGTATTAAAGGAGTTGATGATTCCCAAAGATCCCAATGACAGTAAAAACATCATATTGGAAATCCGTGCAGGAGCCGGTGGCGATGAAGCCTCTATTTTTGCGGGAGATTTACTGCGAATGTACCAACGCTATTGCGACAAAATGGGTTGGAAAATCTCAGTTATTGACTATTCCGAAGGTACAGCAGGGGGCTATAAAGAAGTAATTTGCGAAGTGCAGGGCGAAGATGTGTACGGAAAGCTCAAATTTGAGTCGGGCGTACATCGTGTACAGCGTGTGCCTGCTACAGAGGCACAAGGGCGAATTCATACTTCTGCTGCTAGCGTGGCCGTACTGCCTGAAGCAGAAGAAGTGGATATAGAATTGAATATGAACGACATCAGAAAAGATACTTTCTGCTCATCGGGTGCCGGTGGACAGTCGGTGAATACCACTTATTCTGCCGTGCGACTTACTCACATACCTACGGGCATGGTGGTACAATGCCAAGATGAGCGTTCTCAGATAAAGAACTTTGAAAAAGCACTAGGCGTACTTCGTTCCAGACTTTATGAAATAGAGCTCCAAAAACACAACGATGAAATAGCCGGACAGCGCAAATCTATGGTAGGTTCAGGCGATAGAAGCGACAAAATTCGCACTTACAATTATCCTCAAAGTAGAGTCACAGATCATAGAATAGGATTTACTGTTTACAATCTTCCGGCTGTGATGGATGGCGACATTGCTGATTTTATAGAAAACCTGCGTATAGCCGAAAATGCTGAGAAAATGAAGGAAGGTGCTGGTATTTAACATTTTTTATATTTAACCATTAAGGAATCAAGATAATAAAGGTTTTTTAGGGCAAATAGGCTTCACTGCGTCAAGTATTAATCTCTGCAGAAGGACAGAAGCTTTTATACTTTTTCCCCTTTGTGATTCTTTGTGTTTCTTAGTGAAGCTTTGTGGTATCAAGTTTAATCTATCGCTCAGATTTTAAAATCATTAAGGTCTTTTCACGCAGAGGGTGCAGAGTTTTTTGCTTCTTTGTGGCACTTTGTCTCACCCAGAGAGGCAAAGAACGTAGATGTTTTTTCTCGTTTATAGGAGACGAATCCAAAAATCTTGCGCTTTATATTTTTTTTAATTAGGTCTTTTAGGCTACATATCGATTAGTGTAATGTGATCGTTTGCTCGAAAAACAATAATTTATTGCCCCAAAGTCCATATAAATAAATATAAACTTTCCCACACAGCTTATCACCAGGTTTACGCTTTAGGTAACAAATAATATATTGTTATTCAATGAGTTATAATTAAACAATATCATTTTGGTATACTTTTTATTTGCCAAATAATAATACTATTCCAATATAAAATGGTATTATTTTGCTTCATGATAATGTATATTTGGTTGTCCAGAAACAAAAACAATTATCTACCACTCAACAATATTTTATTATTATGAAAACTAATACTACATTCTACTACAAAGGCATTTCAACTATGCTGATTTTGTTTGTTTTTTCGTCAATCATTAATGCGCAATTAAACACCATTTATAGTGCCAATCAAAGGGGTTCTTTAAATGTAGGCTATGCTACTCACTATGACCCTGCTAAAATGCTTGCAGAAAAAATGTTTTTTGCACCGGGCTTTCACTACAATAATCCATGGCGCTCTGTTCCACTTGAAGATTTAGATGCGAATGGCTATCCCAAAGTGGGAATAACATCCGTTTTATTGGTTTTTCAAAATGCACCAAACATGCAAGGTATCTACGACTTTAGTTGTGATGGAAGAGCTACGCTTGCCAACTTTCTAGCTAATGTCAGCATATCTGCATACAACTACAACAGTACTACCAATAAAACTACTGCAACAATAACTATAGGGAAAAACAATTTTCCTAAAACCTATCAAGGAAGGAATGCGCCTAATGTAGATAATTACAACCTGCAATTTAACGTGACTGCCGTCACATCGCTTAACAACATGTCTATAAGGCAGGCGGGGAGAGCAGGTAAAATAACAAGCGCAGAATTTGAGGCTGCCATTAATTATATGAATCCCCATACGCTGAGATTTATGACAGCACTAAATACCAATGGCAACATTGAGAAACATTTTAGCCAACGTATCAAAACCAAACCTATTCGTTCTATTCAAAGCAGAACTAGCCCTTATTCTGTAAGGGTCAGATACAGACAAACAGGCGGAAATGGTGCTGCATTTTTTGACCAAACATACAACAGTATTAATACATCTAACACAATACCGTATGAGATGATAGTCCAAATTTGTAATGAATTGGATAAAAATGCATGGATTTGCTTACCAGCCTTATCTACAGATGACTACATTACTAAAACAATCAAAGTGATGAAGAATGGTTCAGATGGGGTGAATCCATACGAAAACTCATATACAGGAACAAAGATGTTTTCTGGATTGGAAAGTGGTAGAAAACTAATAGTAGAGTTTGGAAACGAGCTTTGGAATTCCAATTTTTATGATAACAAAATGAATAATATGATAGCGACAGGTTGGGATGCTGATTTCCCTAATGAACGCCAGTCGCTGATGTTGCCTGGTGAGGATAGCTCAAAAGTAGGTGCTCCTCGTACGGTGACAGGTTTTATCCCCGAGTGGGTGATGAGTTCTCGCAGAGTGGTAAAACAAACGGTAAATATTGCCAATATCCTTCGCCAAGTATATGGCACAGCCAATGTGGGTATAAATAAAACTGCACAGGCCTATCTGCCTTGGCAAGTAGGCGGCAATGCCATAAATGACGGATTGAGGTGGTATGAACATTACTATAATGACGACCCACTAAAAAACTATGCACATTGTGGTGGTGGGGCATGTTACTATGGTCCTTCTTTCATTCCGCTCACTGTTGCAGGAGTACCCATTCCGGTAGCCACTGAATCTACTTGGAGAGATAACTATTGGATGAACACATCTTTTTGGATTAATAACCTTTTAAAAAGAGACTTGACATTGGCTCGCACTTTTGGGATACCCTATATAGCTTATGAAGGGGGCTTAAACTTAGGAGATGAGTTTGGCGGTGCAGATAATGCTAATGCCGTAGACCTAAGAATTAGCATTTATGAGAACAATGCAGCAGTACGTGCTGAGTGCAACGACCATGTAAATGAACTCTATAAACTTGGTGCATGTGATATTGCTTATTATGAACTTGGTTCTGACCTTAGGTGGGGATATGGTGGCAAGTGGGGATATGATATTACGGATTTCAATAATGGGAAGGTACAATCAGTAGTAGATGGTAACGCTACTGCCAAGCCTACTGTTGACCAATTGACTTTAGGCAAATACTTCACAAACAATATTTCAATAAAAGGCGGAGATTGGGATAGAAAAGCTTCAAATAGGACAGAATCGCCCAATCCTACTGGTGCACTTGTAAACCCCAGCACGAGCAACGGAAACGGGTTGCCTGCTTGGTACTCTTATTTGTTGAATTTTCCTTGGGTAAATAATACTAGATACCTTCATATCAAATACCGTTCTACGGGTACAGGCGATGTATTTGTAAATTTCAATGGCGAAGGCTGGGTTGATGGCAATAACAGAAGAATCCCCATTAGCAACACAGGAAGCAACCTGACAAACTCAAGAATTATAACTTTGACAGGATTCAATTGGGGAATGAACAGTATTCGATTGAGAACCACTACAAACTTAGTAACGATAGAAAGCATCGAATTGCGCAACTACAATGGCTATAGACTTGCAGAAGAAGAATCGATCGAATCGCCAGTTTATACACCCAATATTGAAATATTCCCCAATCCAAGTACTGAAAGCTCAGAGGTATTTGTTTCGGAAGAACCTGAAAATATAGAGATGGTTCAAGTACTCGATATGAACGGCAAAATTGTTTATTCAAATAGCTATAATAATATAATAAAAACCCAAACTCTGCCCAAAGGAATATATTTCGTGTATATCAAATTGGCGACAGGGCTTTCGTTTCACAAAAAACTGGTTATTGAATAAATAATTGAAAGACAATAGTAATAGTAGTAGTTATATATTATAGAAAGGATAGTGTCTTTGGCACTATTCTTTTTTCAAGTTACTTCTACTTAAAAAACAAAAATCTTCTATTTCTACTCTACTGCCCTTGTATTTTTTTCAAGGGAGCAAAGCCGGTGTAAAAGCCGGCTTTTTATCTAAAATGTAGATAATGGTAATAAATCAATCATGAATAATCTTGATTTGCTTAAAAGGCCACTTCTAACTAGCTATGATATCAACCCACGATTTTGCATTTTTAACATGCTTCATTTTATCGGTGATTTTTTTGTTAAAAGATGTTAAAGTAGCTCGTCTCAACGACATTTCTTCGCTCAATTGGTTCAAATTGGTGTTTTTGTGGTGGTATATATGAAACACCATATACAAAGCCTTGGGCAAGTCAAAACGCACTTGTTCAAATAACGTGTTTTGCATGGGCGATTCTTTTGTTTTACAGATTCTGCATTTGCGTGCATGAGGAATTTCTTCTATTAGATAGTATTTCTTATACCCACACTTTTTGCATTCAAAACCGTTTTTCCACTTCAAATCGGCCAAAAAACGCATGCAAATTTCATCTGAACTGAACAATTGGCAAAAACCGAGGTAGTCTACCGATGGGTCAAGTACTTTGGATTTTGATATAAACTCTAGGTTTTTTTGTAGTTGGGAGTTGTCTTCATGCAATTGTTCATTCATTTTTAATATTTTCTCGTATGCCAAATGAAGTTCCTCTGTCTTTTCGGCCACTTTTATTTCAAGCTGTGAATTTAAGCTTTCTTGCAGTTTCAAATTCTCTGCTTGGGATGCTACTAACGCTGTTTGTATATCTAGCTTCTGAAGCGTGATTTTGTTTTTTTCGAGCAACAACGATTTATATCGATTTACAGAGACAAAAATAAGTGCTACTATTTCTAATAGACCCGTAAAATAGGTCTGTAAATCGGGTATTGTGTTTTGAAACGTGAGCAAATCGTGAAGAAAAAAATTTTTAAATGTAATTGACCTGTAGAAGTACCCTAGATAAATAATCAAAAATCCATAAAATAAGTTTCTATTTCTGAATGAGAGCCAAACCATAGGTGTTAGCATAAAAAAGTCAATCCATGGGCTATGAAAACTTATATTTTTGGTAAAAATGCCTATCGATACGGTAACAACCTTCACAATGATTGCCATCCATAAATAAATTCTTACAAAAATTAAATCTTTGAAATCGCCTTTTATAAATTCATAAGCAAACAGAAGTATAGAGATAGTGGCAGCAGAGTAAATAAATACTTCGTTGAAGATTCCCGGAATAAAAACAGGGAATAATCTGTAAAGAAGTGCATTTGTATATTGATTTAATAGGGTGATAAATGTTGTGAACAAAAACCCAAAAATCAACATTTTATTTTTGAACAAAAATACAAGAACTACATAAAGTAGCGACACAAAAAAATATGTACCTACTAAAAAACCCAAAAATAAATGGTCTTTAAATTCTAGTTTGTTAAAATATATGCTGGGGTAAATGTAAAACCCTGTACCTACAGGCAATTCAGAGTATAATTTGGCATAAAAAGTTTTAGAACCATTAAATGTAGGGAGATATACCGCTGCCTTATTTGTAAAAATATTCTTTTCCCAAGGTAAATGATAATGTTTTAATACCAAAGAATCCTTATTACCCTTTTCGTAAAGTATCACATCTACTGTCAAGGGAAAAACAATGACTAAAGGTTCATTGATTCGATTGTCTATCTCAAATTTTATCCAACAAGCTTCATTCGGTTTAAAAAGTGTCCCAGATAAGTTTGTGAATACCGTATCGTTGGCGATGTACTCTTCAACAGTTTTGAAGCCATATCGGCTGTTTTCTATCACAAAACGTTTACCGTTTAGTTTCAACATTTTGTCAGACACTACATTTTCTGCGCCTTGTCCGTTTATAGTTTTTGCACAAAAAATTAGGAGCAAGACCAATGCAGATTGAATTTTAGTCATTTATAAAGCTTGAGATAGAATAGTATAACGCTTGCAAAATAGTATTGGATAATGCAATTTTTCGTTATTTCATCTATTATAATGCATCGCTCATCGAATATTAGCAATATACACCTACACCTATACCCTTATATCAGTATAAATCATTATATTTTACTAAATACTTGTATTGATAAAACAATAATAATGTATTTTGTAAATAACCCATGATTTTCAATTTAACATCAAAAGCCTGAATTGGTAGGCTTTTAAAATACTATGAAAGTGGAAAATATACTATTTATTGATGACGACCCCATTGTAAACTTTATTCACAAAAGTTTGGTAGAGATAAACTATCCCCACATCAAAACCCAAAATTTTCTGTGGGCAAGAGATGCCATAGAACATTTGAGTAAGCAACCGCCCATGTCAAAAACAGCTGTGTTTTTAGATATAAACATGCCCGATATTGATGGTTGGGAGACGCTGCAAACACTGAAAAATTTATCTAAAAACATAGATATTTATATCATTACTGCCTCGCTATACGATACCGACAAAATCAAAGCTAATGGTTTTGACATGGTGAAAGGATATTTCATTAAACCGTTTAAAAAAAATCAATTACAAGAAGTTATCGGTTAAAACAGAAGTTTCCATATCTTTGGACTGATATGGGAAAAAGGCAAAAAAGAATATTCTCTACACAATTGTCGGCAGAGCTGCCTGTGCTTTTGTCCAAGCAATTACAAGTGGTATTTAAAAACAATACGACTTTATCGGGTGCTCTTTCGTCTGTCCAATCGCAAAACATCGTTGTGGTGGATTACTTTTTGAAAAAACATATCGTTGATATAAAAGAAATTGAAGAAATTGTCATCGATTTTGTGAGCGAATATTAGACAATGTTGCAAAGCCTTCACATAAAGAACTACATACTTATAGAGCAGTTGGATTGGACTCCGGTTTCAGGATTCAATATCGTTACTGGTGAAACCGGTGCGGGCAAGTCTATTATTTTGGGAGCAGTAGGCCTGCTCACAGGCGAGCGAGCCGACACCAAAACACTACTCAATGACGATGAGAAATGCATTATTGAGGGAGTTTTTAATTTGAAGTATTACAATTTAAAGCCATTTTTTGAAGAAAATGAGCTTGATTATGAACCCATTTGCACCATAAGACGCGAAATATCGCGTGGAGGGAAATCAAGAGCATTCATTAATGATACTCCTGTCAACCTTGAAGCCATTCGCGACCTCACGGGTTCTTTGCTCAATATCCACTCGCAGCATGACAATCTTTTGCTAGGCAACAACGATTTTCAACTACAAATAGTTGACGCCTTTGCAGAAAATTCCGAATTGCTCAAAGAATATCATTTGGCATACATCCAATTGAAAAAATTGGCTAAAAAACTGGCTGATTTGGAAGAAACGGCTGCAAAATCTCAAAAAGAATACGACTATAACAGTTTTCTGCTTCAAGAACTGAAAGAGGCGAAGCTACTGCCAGATGAGCAGGAAAAACTAGAATCGGAGCAAAAAATTCTTGAAAACGCAGAAGAAATTAAAACCAAGTTGGGGATATGTATTCAAGGGCTGTCTGAGGGCGAAATATCTGTTTTTTCGGTGCTCAATATCGTGAATGGTCACTTAAACCAGCTTTCAAAAATCAGCACTGAGTTTGAGCCGTATCGCAGCAGAGTAGCGGCTGCTGTAGAAGAACTGAAAGATATAAACAAAGAGATAGCACGCATAGAAGAACGCACCGAGGCCGACCCGGCAAGGTCAATGGAGGTAAGTACTAGGCTAGACCTCATTTACAAATTGCAAAAAAAGCATGCGGTAAGCGATGTGGTGGCCTTGTTAAATATACAAGATACACTGGAAACGCAAGTTGAAGCCTTTGCCAACATAGACCAATCGATAGCCACTGCCAAAAAAGAATTAGAAAATTCACAGTCTGAGGTTGCTAAATTGGCTTCTAACATTTCTTCGAGGCGAAAAGGTGTTTTTGAAAAAATAGAAACAGAATTGAAAAGTTTGGTCGCTGACTTGGGGATGCCCAATGCAGGATTTAAGATTGAATGCAGCACAATAGAATATTCATCAACAGGAAGCGACAAGATTCAAATGCTATTTTCTGCTAATAAAGGAATGGCACCCGCCCCGCTGAAAAATGCTGCATCGGGAGGTGAATTTTCAAGGTTGATGTTTGCCTTAAAGTATATGATGGCTGCTAAATCGGCACTTCCAACACTGATATTTGATGAAGTTGATACTGGAATATCTGGCGAGATAGCCTTAAAAATGGGCAGAATGATGAAAAGTATGTCGCAAGACCATCAAATTGTCACCATTACCCATTTGCACCCCATAGCTGCACTTGGAGATGCTCATTATTTTGTGTACAAAAATGACTCAGGTACTCGTACGCTCACGGGAATAAAATTATTAAACACAGAAGAACGAATAGCTGAAATAGCCCAAATGATAGGTGGGAAATCGCCTTCGCAGCTGGCTTTCGAAAGCGCCAAAGAACTACTGGAAATAAATTCATAATTCAAAAACCATAATTCAAAAAATCAAAAAAAGTGGACTACATTAAAAATTTCATCGACCTTTTCTTACACCTCGACAAACATTTAAGCGAGATAATCACGACCTACGGTACTACGACTTATTTTATTTTATTCGCCATTATTTTTATAGAAACCGGGCTGGTAATCATGCCATTTCTTCCGGGCGATTCTCTTTTGTTTGCTGCAGGAGCTTTTGCAGCTAAAGGAGATTTAGATGTATCTATTTTATTTATTTTACTTTTGGTGGCCGGCATCATAGGCGACACATTAAACTACCACATAGGCAAATACCTTGGCCCGAAAGTGTTTGAGCAAAACTATCGCTTTCTGAAAAAGGAGTATTTAGAAAAGACCCAAGCTTTTTATGACAAACACGGTGGGAAAACCATTATTTTTGCCCGTTTTATCCCAATCATTCGCACATTTGCCCCTTTTGTAGCAGGTATAGGAACGATGAATTATAAAAAATTCATCGCCTACAACATCATTGGTTGTATATTTTGGGTGGGTGGTTTTTTGTTGGCAGGCTATTTCTTTGGAAACATTCCTGCTGTGAAAAAGAACTTTACGTTGGTGATATTCGCTATCATATTTCTATCGATATTGCCACCCATATTGGAATTGGCAAAAGCCAAGTTTAAGAAAAATTAATATTTATTGATTTTTTTATGTGCTGACATTGCATTTTAAAACAAAATATTATCATGGCTATCATCACTTTTACATCGGATTTTGGCACAAGAGACCATTATGTGGCTGCTGTTAAAGCCAAAATATTTAATTATAATCAAAATATTCAGGTGATAGACATCAGCCACAATGTAGAACACTTCAATGTGGCTCATGGAGCATTTATTCTTAGTGCTGTTTTTAGAGATTTTCCAAAAGGAACGGTGCATTTGGTGGCTGTAAACTCACTGAGCGACAATGGCGACAAATATGTGGCAGTTCGTTTGGAAGATCATTTTTTTGTGGGAACCGATAATGGCATTTTTTCGCTGTTGAGTGACAAAACACCCATAGCAGTAGAACTTATTTATGACAAAAACGTCAGTCAGACATTTCCCGAAAAAAATATATTTGCTTTTGCCGCAGTGTCGCTGGCCAGTGGTAAAAATCTTTATGATTTGGGGCCTACTTTGCAGCCTGCTTCGCTGAAGAAAATGATAAACCGCAAATTGAAAGTAACCAAAAATGCAATAGAAGGCAATGTAGCCCATGTGGATAATTATGGCAATGTAATCACCAATATTTCTAAAAAAGTATTTGACGACACCCGTAAAGACCGCCAAGTAAACATATCTTTTGGCAGAGAAGAGTTTGATACAGTACACTCTATTTACCACCAAGCCGATAGTGGCGACTGTGTCATTGTATTTAACGACTTAGGCAATTTGGAGATTGCCATAAAAAACGGCAATGCATCTCAACTCATGGGGCTGCACTTCGATAGCCCCGTGCGGATTAATTTTTATCCCGAAGAATAGAACAATTCTTCCTTCACTCAGTTTTTGAAAGATATGGATAGCACTAGCGATTACACCCCTCAACTTTCAACTGCAGAAATAGACCCTACAAAAACGGTAGAAAATCCCGGACTTATACCTTTTGCCCACACTGTAGGCGGAGTGGTTATCCGCCCCGAAGACATGGGCAAGGTGAAGAGCAAAGCCATTTCTGCTATGCGCCAACAAACGGATAGGCAGATAAAACAACTCTATGAGCAAATGCAAACGCTCGTAAAACAGGCCAATGATGTAAAAGAAAGGGTTGCCATCAGCGAGCGTATATACCAAACAGAAATGAAATTTGAGCCCTTGGTAGGGCACAGCTATTATTTGTATGAACGTGAAGACGGCACCGACTTTTTATCTATCGTAGCTCCTGACCAATGGGGTCGTTCTGCTAAGCATAAAAAAGTGATTTCTAAAGTTACTCTCTTGGCAGACCACACTTGGGAAGTCGAAAATGTAGATTGAACGGATATAAATGCCTTTCAGAATCGAGAAATTACACAGCCTTTGGCCTGTATTGTATTTCCCGAGTATTCCTTGAAGATATATTTGGATCAACTGGATTTGTAAGCCAGTTCGTGATAGGTTTTAGAATGAGGCCCTAAAAATATCAAAGCGAAAATTCTAATAATGGCGATACCGTTTAGAATAAAACTAAGCGAGACCAAACCGGCCAGCACATATTGATATTCATGAATATGGCTAAAAAGCAAGTCTTCGCCCACAAATGTGGGAGTGATGGGAAATCCTGCCAAGCCCAAGCAACACAATAAAAATAAAAAAGCCAATACAGGATGTTCATAAGAATGGCCTCTAAATCTATCAAGATTGATGTTCATTTCCACTTTTTTCATGGCTCTAAGGCAGAAATAGCCGCCAATGGTAGAAACAACAATACCGCTCAAATACCAGGAAATTTGAGAAACGGATAGCAATTCGTTGTACAATACTGCCAACAATATCCAAAAATGATTTATCACAATCAACATCCAGCTTATTTCAGCTCTTTTTCGTTCATTGAGTGCACGCACCACCATCATCAGGCCTATGATGCCGAAAAACACCGGAAAAATGGTTTTAAACAGTATTAAGTTTTCTAAATCGAAAAACAAAGCTGATGCAGCTATTATATATAAAGGGAGAAAAAACAAGAGTATGTTTTGCAGAGATAGATTTTTTACATATTTCTCCGTTTTATGAACGGGCACATTGAAGAGTTTATCATACAAGCCATCCATGTTCCACTCTTTGATGCTGAGCATATAAAGCGAATAGCGCAGCTTTTGAGGAAGAAAATCCACCAATAATCTCTGTTTTGAGTCTATGTTATATATCTGTTCTCTAATGAGGTAATTAACCACCGAGGGCGATACCAGTAGTTGGTAAGTTCTCAAAAAAGCATTTCCGGCAAAGTGAAACAGAGCCAAATTATCAAAGCCTGCCGCTAATTCTATGAAGATGAGTCCTATTTGAGCGATAGAAGAATAGGCAATTTGGCTTTTTACAGAAGACTGTACCTGTGAAATGAGTGTGGCTATCACACTGGTAATAAGCCCAATAAAGACGATGAGTATGCGCACCGAAAATTGATGTTCCCAAAAAGGGTATGTTTTCAGCAACAGAAACACCCCGATATGTACAGATAAAGATCCATAAAATATGGCCGAAGATGGTGTAGGGCCCTCCATAGCCCTTGGTAACCACGAAGAGAAAGGAAACTGAGCCGATTTGGCACAAGCAGCCAATAAAATCATCAGCGAAATAAATACACCCAACGATGAATGGCTTTGCAGCTGGTGATGGACGATTTCATAATTGCTCAATTTGATGAATTTAATATTTTCATGCCAAAGGTGATGGCTCATCCACATAGCTAGAATGATGCCTACATCGCCCAATCGGTAGATAGAAAATACTTTTAAGGCGTTTTTTACAGGTAAATATCGCTCTCGATAAAAAGCGATGAGTAAAAATGACGATAAACCCAATATTTCCCATCCGATAAAAAGCGTCTCAAAATTACCCGCAAAAATGGTGACATTATAGCCCATGTAAAAAAACAAAAGATTGTTGAAAAAACGCTTATAGCCACGTTCTCTGTGTAGATAACTCACACAAAAATATGTGACCAAGAAAACCAACACAGAGCCCACAAGAAGATATACAGCCGTGATTTTATCGAAACCGAAATCAATAAAAAACTCATAATCGTGCGAATCGAAAATGACTAGATCTTTAATATCCAACACCGGAAAACCGGTGAATACCCAAAAAAGAACAAAGAGAAAAGCCCCCGTTAACTGAATACCCACAGTGGAAAGAGCTATGAAAGAAATGTATTTTTCTCTATTTTTAGAGATAAGACTGACAATGAAGCCTAAAAAAGGTACTAATATAAATATGTGTAATAATGTATTCATTGATATGTTAAGAAGCGTTAAATAGAATACACAGGAAGGTTTTCTCTGTGTGTTTCTATGATGTTTTCTAGGTTTGAGGCTTTTTCTACGCTTACGTCCAATATTTGATATGGCTTAAATTCTTCGTTTTTTAATTGAAAAAGCTCGTTTGTCACGGGGTTTACCACCACTAGGTGTATCCACTCGTTTTTAAACCATTCGTAGGTCTCAGGTTGTATTTTGATGGTGTTGAGTACTATGTCAGGAAAATGTTCGATAATCATCATTAGCCTCACAGGGTCGTGTAGTTCTATCATTTGGCTTGGCAGGCCTGGTCTCAAATCGCCATCTATGCCATTGGCCACACCAAAAAGACCCATTACATTGTGTGGAAGTTTGGTTCCTGCTCCCAATTTTTGATTATCCACTCTTGAAAAGAAATACTCTAAATTAATACCACCACACACAGGTGCAGCTGCTTTTATAATGGGCAGTAAAAATTTTCCGGTAGGGTCGTGGCGATAGTCATAAGAGTTCATGAAGCTCCTTCGGTCTAGAAACAAGCCTTTGGTAAGCGCACGCCTGCCTATCACACATAGGGCATTGGTGGCGTGGTTGAGTTCAGGTCTCGGCTCAAAAAGTGAAACAGAGCGCAGCTTCACTTTTTCATGAATTTTCTCAGGGCTCATGCGCAAATCTATAGACTCAAATCTACGAGAGCGTTCTTTGGCATTTTTGTCCAGTGCTTTTTTGAAAATGGCTTTGTAGCGGTCGTAATGTAAAAAATGATTGTATTTGGTGAGCTTTTGCTCATCGAAAAACACTATCTCGTCACGAGTGGTGTCGTGCAAGCCACCTATAAATTGGGTAGAATCGGGGATTTCTATCCCTTTTTGCGCCAAGATTTTTCTTACCTCTTCGTTGTTTGCCATAGCGGCAGCCACCTTGGCATTGACAGAACCCGGCCTGCCGCAGCATGCCCCACAATCGTAGGCTGCATAGTGTGGGTTGTTCGAGGTGCTAGAGCCGTGACCAATCACATAAACAATGGGTGCAAAATCTTTTACCAAACCTATACTTTTCAGCAACGATTCTATCCTTACGGCCATTTCTTCGGGAGTGAAACCTATTTGTAGGCCGTTTTCACGGTGCTGTTTGTCTTTGTTCAATATGGTGAGCTTGCTGTCTTTGCCCATGTGGCGAAGCGATGAAGCCGAAGCTTCAGTGAGTGTGGGCTTAAAAATGCTCATAAACAGCCGAAATGACGACATCATTCCCAAAGTCTGCGACATGAACCAGCCTGTGAGTAGAGAATGGGTTTTCTTGGTGTAAAATATATCTTTTTTGCGTTTTTTGCCCGTGCTTATTTCTTTTATCAAATACTGGGGCTGCACAGGGGCAGGGCATAGCTTTGAGTAGGACTTAGCATCTTCAGGCTGAAAATAAAACTCTACTCCAAAAAATCCGGGTGTACCGAATGTCTCGCAATGTGCGTCTTCTTTTTCTAAATACCTGCGCAGGCTTCCTTCCCTGTCATCGATACAAAACATGGCTTGGAAGCTGGTATAGTGTGGCTTCTCAGGCTCGTGCTTTTGGGCATTAAGTCCGGCTAATACTTGATTGTAATAGCTCCATTCATAAGCTTCTTGCCAAAGAGAAAGCACCTCGTCAAGCTCGCTTTCTTCCACTTCATCAAGAATATAAACGGGCGGGTGTTTTAATTTGAATGCCAAAGGCACAAATTTCCCGTCCAAGCTCACATTTAGGGCATCTATTTCAAGCAAAAGTTCAAAAGTAATTACGTCTTTCAGCGTGACAGTGCGCCTATCGAGCAATGAATCGGGCTGGTGCTCTATGGCAGCTATCATCCCCGACCAACCTTGGTGGGCAAATTGCTGGTCGAATAGATAGTTGGTATACAATTTTTCGTCTCCAACCAATATTTTGAGCAAGTCTTCTATCTTGCAATCTGTATTGAACAGCAAATCTCGGCTGATACCATTTTTAAAAAAGCTGCTAAGGCTGTTTTTTTCTAGTTCCTTCACCGAAGCTAAAAAACCTTTGGACGAAACGGGAAATTTCCAAATAGAAATACCTTGGTCTAAATAGCTGCACAACACCCTGAATAAAATGGGATGCACCTTTGTGTCAAGGTCTATGCGATATTGTTTGTTCCAGTGGTCGCGAAGGTGGCCAATGCGAGGGTGAATCCACGTATCATACTTCTTTTTCAGCAATCGATGCTTCCAAGTCTCCAGTTGTTCGCTGCCAAATTTTTCAATAACGATTCTGTCAATAATTTTTTCTGAAATATGCCTTATCCGATATTCATGTCTGTATTCTTGAAGCGTGAGACTCACTTTGTAGCCAAAAATATTTGATGCTCGGTGCAATGCTTTAAAAAAAGGATATTGCTGAAAAGCGTGGAGCGTGTTGTGATGTACAAAGTCTTTTAAGGGTGCCTGGGCAGGCAAAAAATGTTTGAGGTTTTCTATGATTTGGTCAATATTACTTTCCGAATGTGTACTGTGCGAATCCATAAACAGTGTTCTAAATAGTATTTTCTGCAAAAAATATTGTGTGCAGACATGGCTTGAAACGAAGTGGGTGCAATAGTTTTTGTGTTGATACTATTGCTAAAGCCATTGTTATGAATTTTATCAATAGTAATTAACTACAAATTACGATTAATACAATTAAAAACGCAGTAAAGCGAGATTAAAAAGGGATTAAATTATAGGTGAGGCGTTTTTGAAGTGATAAAAATGAAAGTAGGTTTTTAAAAAAATATATACTACGTCACAAATAGGTTATCGATACCTAAACGTTATTTTAGAGACAGTATCTACCAAGTATCAATTATTGCTGACCACCTAGAGCTAAAAATGAGCTAGTTTTGAGATGTAGGATTCCAATCATTATCCTCCAAAATAAATATTTCACTTACATTTTGTTCTAGCACAGCTGCCAATTTAAAAGCCAACACAGTAGAGGGAATGAATTTTCCAATTTCTATGGCATGTATGGTTTGCCTACTGACCCCTACTTTTTGAGCCAATTCTTCTTGAGAAAAGCCCCTTCTCCCTCGTTCAAAACGTATTGTATTTCTCAATTTACCAGTTAAATATATATTTTGACAGCCTTTGGTACATATATATCAATAAGGCTAAAATTGCAAAAGAAGGAATGGCTAAATATGGTTTGAGGTATGTATATTCGTTTGACATACCCCAAAAAACGATTGATGGTACAGTAATAAATATTGCTAAAATAGAACTATTTTCCGGTAGTAAACTATAAATTCCGGTATCTATTGTAGAAAACTTTAATGAACTATAATACTTGAAAAGATAATTTGTAAAATAAAATACGACTATATAAGTATATATGCTTGTACCCAAAGTGTATTGGCTTATATGATTGAATATTATAAAAAATAATAATAAATACATTATAATTTTAGCAAAGTACAGGCTAACATCTGCTCTTAATCGAGCTACATACTCATCTTCTTTTTTTTCTTTTGAAAACAAAATCACATACACTCCTAAGCAATAAAATGCACACAAAAATTTAATTCCGGTTTCACTTATTAATGAATCTAAAAAGGCAATAGTAGAGTTTTCCACCATTTCAGGAGAGATAGCCAAGATAAAGTGTGCGCAAACCCCAACAGAAAAAAGTCCAAATACAGTGTAGATTACCAATAATCCATAACGTTTATTGGCAAAAGAGTAAAGCTCAAGACTGTCCATTAGTTACATTTGTAAATTAAACTTTACAAATGTAACTAATTTATATAATATGAAAAGCATTTTTAAGTTTTTTAAATACACTGATACAGTATCACAACACCCCCTTGGTACTCGGAATTGAACCGTCTCCGGTGCGCTTCACGGCCATTTTTATTGACTTTGCTACGGCTTTGAAAATGGCTTCTATCTTGTGGTGTTCATTCTCGCCTTCTGCCTTGATGTTGAGATTGCACTTGGCGGCATCGGAAAACGATTTCCAAAAGTGGAAGAACATTTCCGTGGGCATTTCACCTACTTTTTCGCGCTTAAACGCTGCCTCCCACACCATCCACGGACAACTTCATTAATTGGGTAGGGAATAAGGTTAAGAATTCTTGATTTTATTACTGCCCTATCTCCCCTTCACCACCTTCACCACATCCACGCCTTTGCTCGATTTGATGTGGAGGCTGTACACACCCATAGGTAGTTCGCCCAGTTCCAAGCGGTATTCCTTCTCGCCCCTCAGGCTTTGCTCCAACACCTTGCTTCCATCCGTTCCATAAACACCTATCT